>JGIcombinedJ21911_10000333_pt1 | contig 14520 bp, 14 predicted proteins | sample BarGraNGADG00211_FD_21911 | JGI IMG/M metagenome (IMG submission 21911)
AGGACATACGTGAGACCGTCCGCCGGCGGTACGCCAAGGCCGCGACCCGTTCTGCGGCCCAGGACTATGAGCGGCCCCGGGCGGTCGAAACCTCGTGCTGCGGCGCGGCGCCGGTGACCACGACAGATCAGAAGACCCTCGCCGTCGAAACCTCGTGCTGCGGCGGGGCACCGGTGACCACGACCGATGAGCAAGGCCGGGAAGTCTTCGGCGCCGAGCTCTACGGACCCGAGGCGGAAGGTGCTCCCGACGCCGCCGTGGCGGCCTCGCTCGGCTGCGGCGTACCGACCGCTGTGGCAGACCTGAGCCCGGGTGAGGTTGTCCTGGATCTGGGCNCCGGCGCCGGCGCCGACGTCCTGATCTCTGCTCGCCGGGTTGCCCCAGATGGGCGGGCGATCGGGTTGGACATGACCACGGAGATGCTCGAGCTGGCTCGGCGCAACGCTGCCGACGCCGGGGTCGACAACGTCGAGTTCGTGCAGGGCTACCTGGAGGACATCCCACTGCCTGACGACAGCGTCGACGTGGTGATCTCCAACTGCGTCCTCAACCTTGCCGCCGACAAGACCGTGGTGCTCGCCGAAGCTGCCCGGGTGCTGCGCCCCGGTGGCCGGCTGGCGTTCTCCGACATCATCGCCGACGACGACATGGACGAGGTCACGAAAGCCGACATGACCGAGTGGACCGGGTGCATCGCCGGGGCCCTCACCGCTACCGAGTTCACCGCAGCGCTCACCGCCACGGGGTTCACCGACATCGAGATCCGGCCCACCCACCGGGCGCACACCCACGCCCAGGCTGCAATCATCCGCGCCACCCACTGACCAGACCCGCGTCGGACCGGTCCACTCTTGCGCAGCCTGAGGGAATCGGAGCGAAGACCGATCCCTCCCGCTTGACAGCTGTATAGACCTGCGTAAATATAGACACACGTAGAATTCGTACATCTGGCAAGTGGGGTCCCCTCGTGAGCGCAGTAGCACCCTCCTCGACAANCGATGTTCCACTTTCCGAGGGCAGCGGCGCAGCCAGTCCGGCTAACCACGCCATGGGAGCCAGTGCCGCGGCGCATGTCGCGGTCACCCTCAAGGCGCTAGCCGATCCGCTGCGCCTGCGGATGCTGTCCCTGATCGCGACCAGCCCGCGCGGTGAAGCGTTCGTGGGCGACATCGCCACGGTTGCCGAGGTCAGCCAACCGACCGTCTCCCACCACCTGAAGGTCCTCAAGGACGTCGGCGTACTGACCTCTCAGCGCCGGGCCACCTGGGTCTTCTACAGCATCGCCCCCCAGGCGCGTCGCGCCGTCACCACCTTGCTGGAGGCCTTCGCACCGGCAGCGGTCGCTGCCAGCGAACTCGAGCACCAGATGCCGGGCCTCACGGACGCCGACGCCATTCTCGAGCGGATGGCCCGCGAACTCACCGGGCAGTACCCGACCCTGAGCCCAGACCTGGTCACGCACACCATCCGGGAATCGTACGCAGCGCTGGCCCGAGGTGCCGGAGTCCGCGCGCACCTGGTCGTGACCGCCGAACGGTTCGCCCGGCAACGCCTGGACGACATCGTGGCCGCCCGGCGGCCCGCCGGGGCCGATCACCCACCGCAGGTGCTCTTCGTATGCGTCGCCAACGCCGGCCGCTCCCAGCTCGCCGCTGCGCTGCTGCGTCACTACGCCGGGGACGCCGTCGTCGTCCGCTCCGCCGGGTCGGCCCCCGCCGACGACGTCCAGGCAGCCGTCCGGGCGATCCTCGCCGACCTCGCCGACGACTCCGCATACCCCAAGCCCCTGACCGACGACGCGGTACGTGCCGCCGACGTCATCATCACCATGGGCTGCGGCGACACCTGCCCGATCCTGCCCGGCAAGCGCTACGAAGACTGGACAGTCGGCGATCCTGCCCTCGCCTCACCCGACGGCGTGCTCGCCATCCGCAAAGGGCTCGAGAACCGCGTGCGCGCGCTCCTGGCCGACCTACAGGCTGGTCAGAGCCTGACGACCCGCTGACCCACACACCCCACGACCCGAATACGAGGAAACACTGTGCCCGAGACCACCAACCGCCCCAGCGCCCTGTTCGTCTGTGTCCACAACGCCGGCCGATCCCAGATGGCGGCCGGGCTACTGTCCGCGATGTCCGGTGGCGCCGTCGAAGTCCGCTCGGCCGGCTCGATGCCCGCCGCCCAGATCAACCCGGCTGCGGTCGAGGCCATGATCGAGCTCGGCATCGACATCCGCGCCGAACGCCCCAAGGTCCTGACGACTCAGACCGTGCAGGCCTCCGACGTCGTCATCACGATGGGCTGCGGCGACGTCTGCCCGATCTTCCCCGGCAAACGCTACGAAGACTGGAAGCTCGACGACCCGGCCGGACAGGGCATCGAGTGCGTCCGCCCAATCCGCGACGAGATCCGCGCAAGAGTGCTCACCCTGCTCCACGAGCTCGGCGTCGAACCCGTCGAACTCACCGTCTGAACGGGACCGATCTACCTGGTTGTGGCAAGGATCAAGGGGAAAGGACCCTGAGGACTCCGGTCGTCAAGTCAAGCGGTTCCACTGGCGCAGATCTCGTGCTGGCCCACCCGGGGTGCACTTAGGGGCGAATGTCGAGTAGTCGCAAGCGCTTTGCGGTCCTGGGTTGACAGCGCTGAAGTTGCCTCGAGTGCCACTCGTTCTCGCACGATGCAGATGCCAAGGAGCGAACGCCGTGAGGATGGGCGAGGACTCAAGAATGCCAACCTGCTCAGGGGTGTTCCTGATCGGGTCGCTCCCTTCTTTGTATCCTGTCTGCGGCCCAGCGCAGACGCAGACCTTCTTCAAGCTCTTGTTCGTCAAGCTGCCGGCGGATGGCCAGCAGCTCATTTTCCAGCCTGGGGATCCATCTCTTTTCGACGGCCCGCTGCCGGGTGCGCGTTGCGGCGAGTTCGGCGGACACCAACAGTAGGGACCGCTGAACCGCGGCGTGCCGGACCGCGGCAGTGAGCGCGGACCGGTGCGCGGCCGCCGCGTAGGACAAGGCGGAGCTTCCCCCTGCCGGGGGTGCGGCTGGCGGTTGGCAGAGCGCATCCTCGGGATAGGCCACGCCCATGGCGCCACCCCACTGGACCTCGACCTCCGCCGGTTTGGCTGGCGAGGCTGCCTCGATCCGCTCCCGGCCGTCCAGGGCGGCGGCGCGCTGCAGCCATACCGCGCCTTCCCGGGCACGGTCTTCCCACTCTTGACGACTCCGGCCGGCGTGCAGCTGGAGGCGCTCGAGTTCGTTCACCATGATGTGCCGTTTGCGGTCCAGCAACAGGGCACCGTGGCGGGCCGTCAGCAGGCGGCGCTCCACCCGGATTTTCCCCGCTCGTCCGGTGTCGCTCACTGCTGGCCTGTTCTGCCGGGCAGATAGCGGTCCAGGAACTCCGTCGACAGCATGGTCAGCTCCTGCTGTGGCAGCGCGGCCAGCGCGGCCCAGGCCCGGCCCAGCGTGTCCTCAAGGGAGCGGAGTTCGCCGCGCCCTTGGTTGAGCAGCTTCTGTTCAACCAAGGTGCGGTAGGTGATGTAGCTGCGGTCCGTTTCACTCAGGGCTGCGGCTCCCACCAGCTCGGCCAGCTCGGCGGCCTGGCCGGCATGGGCCATGGCGGCGACCACCTGTGCGGCCACATCCAGATGGTCCTCACGGGTCCGGTCCTTGCCCGCGCCGCTGCGCATCAGCCGCGAGAGGGAGGAAAGGACGTCCACGGGCGGGTAGATCCCGCGTGCCTCAATTTCGGCGGAAAGAACAACCTGCCCTTCGGTGATGTAGCCGGTCAGATCCGGCACCGGATGGGTGATGTCCCCGGCGGGCATGGTCAGCACCGGTACGATCGTCACTGAACCATTCCGCCCGCGGACGCGGCCGCAGCGTTCATACAGGGTGGCGAGATCGCTGTAGAGGTAGCCCGGGTAACCGCGTCGGGCCGGGATCTCACGGCGGGCCGCAGAGACCTCGCGTACGGCTTCGGCATAGCTGGTCATGTCCGACATGATCACCAGGACGTCGTGGCCTTCCGTGTAGGCCAGGTGCTCCGCGATGGTCAGCGCGATCCGCGGCGTGAGTATCCGTTCGATGACCGGATCGTCCGCGGCGTTGAGCAGCAGCACCAGCTCACCGGCGGCGGACCGCTCTTCCAGCCGGTCACGCACGTAGGCGATATCCGCATGGGTCAGACCCATCGCAGCAAACACCACCCGGAAGGATTTGCCGCTGGAGGTGGCCTGGGCCGCGATCTGGGTCGCCAGCGTCAGGTGGGGCAGGCCCGGGACGGAGAAGATGGGCAGTTTCTGCCCCTGGACCAGGGTGGTCAGGGCATCGATGACGGAGATGCCCGTCAGGACCGGTTCCTGCGGTGGCTCCCGGTGGACCGGGTTGAGCGGCCACCCGCTGACAGGCATGGTGGAGGTGCCGGTCACCGGCGGCCCGCCGTCCAGCGGTTCTCCGCGGCCGTTGCAGACGCGNCCCAGCCAGTCCGCCCCGACCGGNATGTGCAGCGGACGGCCCGCGAACCGGACCCGGATCCCTCCGGGCGCCATACCGTCGGTGCTTTCCAGGACCTGCAGCGTNACGAGGTCGTGGTCCACTTCCAGCACCAAACCGTGGCGTTCCTGGCCGTCGGCCAGGTCCACCGTGGCGAACTCGTCCCAACCGACGCCGTCAACGTCCCCCAGCACCAGCAGGGGGCCGCGCAGCTCACGGACATCCCCGTGGGAAATTTGTCTACCGGTCTGGTCCGGCAGCGGGCCGGGCTCCGCCTGGCCGGACGTGCGCTGTGTCGTATCCGTCACTGCAGTTCTTCCAGCCGCTGCAGGATCTCGCTCCGCAGTGAGGCGACGCCGGCGGCGTCCGCGGGCCCGGTTTCTTCACGGGCCCGAAGCACCGGTCCGAGGTCCGCTTGCTCAATGGTGGTGGCGGCGACGCCGCGCTCCACCAGCCGCTGGCAGGAGTCCACGACGTCGAGGACCAGGTCCAGCAAAGCGGCTCCTTTCTCCGCGGAACAGAAACCGTCGTTGGCGCTCAGGGCATTCTGCAACAGCACGCCGTCCCGCAGCAGCCGCCCGCCCAGCAGCACCATGCGTTCATGGCCCGGCAGAGACGTTGCCCCGATGATCTCCGCCAAGGAGCTGAGCCGGTCGGCCTCGGCCAGCAATGCCGCGGCGCGGGCGCGCCTCTGGGCCCAGCCGGGATGCCCGTTGGCGGCATGCCACAGGCCCAACGCTTCCACATCCCGCGCAAAGGAGCCCGTCCAGCTGACCGCCGGGTAGTGCCGCGAGTAGGCCAGGTCCCGGTCCAGCAGCCACAGGGAACGGACAAAACGCTGGGTGTCCGTGGTGACCGGTTCCGTCATGTCGCCGCCCGGAGGGGAGATGGCCCCAATCACGGTGACCGATGCCGTCCGCCCACCCAGGGTGGTCACGCAGCCGGCCCGTTCATAAAAGGCGGCCAGCTCCGACGCGAGGTTGGCCGGATAGCCCTCCTCTGCCGGCAGCTCCCCGTTGCGGTTGGCAAACTCGCGCAGGGCCTCAGCCCAGCGGGAGGTGGAGTCCGCGATGACGACGACGTCGTACCCCATGTCCCGGTAAAACTCCGCCACGGTGATGCCGGTGTAGATGCTGGCCTCGCGCGCCATCATGGGCATATTGGAGGTGTTGGCGATGATGACCGTGCGGTCGATCAGCTGGCCACCCGTGCGCGTATCGACCAGCTTCGACAGCCCGTCCAAGACATCGGCCATCTCGTTGCCCCGTTCGCCGCAGCCCACATAGACGATCACATCCGCATCGCTCCACTTGGCAATCTGCTGCAGCAGCAAAGTCTTGCCGGTCCCGAAACCGCCCGGGACCGCAGCGGCCGCGCCCCGGGCCACCGGGTACATCAGGTCCAGCACCCGCTGGCCGGTATGGAGCGGGACCGCCTCAGTGCGCCGGTCCCGGAACGGACGGGGCCGGCGCACCGGCCAGCGTTCCGTAAGCTGCACCTCGTGGGTACCTATCCGAGCCACTACGTCCAGCGCATGGACTTGGCTCTCCGGCGCCAGCCAGGTGACCTCGCCGGAAACCCCCCACGGCACCAGGACCTTGTGCTCCACCGAACCGGCTCCCGGAACCGTACCGAGAACGTCCCCGGGCGAGACGTGGGAACCGGCCGAGGCTGCCGGAATGAATGTCCAGCTCCGGGCCAGGGCGGCAGGATCCTCTGCGGAGCCGGCGCGGTCCGGTGTCAGCCACAGCGGTGCGGAGGACAACGGCCGCATCAGCCCATCGAAGACCTGGCCGAGCAGGCCTGGCCCCAGCAGACCGGAGAGCTGGTTGCCGGTGGCCTCGGCGGTGTCTCCGGCCTTTAGCCCGCCGGTGTACTCGTAGGCCTGCAGTATTGCCCGGGTGCCCGCTATGGCCACGGTCTCGGCGCTGATGCGCTGGGGACCCACGGCCACGAGCTCCAGCATGGAGACCCCATCCACACCATCAACTTCCACCAATGGGCCGCTGATCCGGACAACCGTGCCGGTACGGCCGGTAGCTAGCGTGTCCACAGTTGACGGACCTCCTGTGTCATCGATTCGAGTGTCCTGGTGGCCAGGGTCGGTAGTGAAAGGTCCAGACGGCGGGAGCCCGCCTCGGCGACAACACCGCCATCGGGGCTCTCGGCCACCGTTGCATCCGGTCCGAGCAGGGCATGGCTTTGCTCGGTCAGCCGGGTCAGCAGGGGCGGGTACCGCGGGTCAGTCCGCAGTGCCGCCGCGGACTCACGGACCTGCCGCCGCAGTTCCAGCCGCAGGGCATTCCGCCGCGCCAGCACAGTCTCGTGGCCCTGCCGCCGCACCCGGGCGGAGCGCAGGGCTGCCTCGGACCGGGCCGTGGCTTCGCCTTCCTCGGCGGCGGCCACGCGGATCCGGTCAGCCTCGCGCCGCGCTGCATCCAGCAGGGCCAGGGCCTGTTCGCTGGCGTCCCTCCGGATGTCTGCGGCCTCCTTCTGGGCGGCGGTGAGCAGCGATCCGCGCACCGGTGCAAGAGCGGTAGCGGAACGCTGCGGAAGCCCCGTCATGAAGGCAGCACCACGGTCATGGGGGAGTGCGGATCTGTCAGGGCCGTACCCAGCGCTCCGGCTGCCCGGGGCGTCAGGATAACCACTCCGGCATTGTCCGGCAGCGCAGTCCAGGCCCGGCGCACCTCGTCGTCGGTTTCGGCACCATAGACACTGGCTCCGGCCAGCTGGAATCCCTCCAACAGTGCCTGCTCGCCGAGGGCGACAACGGTGTCCGGCATGCTCTCGTTCCTCCGCTCAGGCCTTGCCGATGACGATGATGGCAATGATCAGGCCGTAGATGGCGATGCCTTCCGCCAGGCCGACGACCACCATGGCACGCCCGAACATTTCGGGGCGTTCACTCATGGCTGCCAGCGCGGCTGACCCCGTATAAGCGACGGCGAATCCCGCGCCGATGGAGGATCCGGCAATGGCGATGGCCGCAGCAATAAGGGCCGCCCCGCCGGCACCGCCGGTGGTGCCAGCGGCCGCCGCCGCCGCCGGAGCCGCCAGGCTGGAGGCCGCCGCGGGGCCGGCGTTCAGCGCGGTTGCCAGGAGAGCCAGCGCGCCCGCCATCACCGCTGCGTTGATGCCCACCAGCAGTTTGAGGCCCGTCTTCCGCCGGCGCTTGACGAGCAGGATGGCGCCGGTGGTGGCCAGGAGGAACACTGGAATACTGCCGAGCCAGAGATTCACAGGTGACGCCTTTCAGAGGAATTATCGGAGTAAATGTCAGGGGATGTTTCAGGGGCACTTTCCGGGGATAGGACCGGTGCCCAGGGGTGGAACGGCCGCCCCTCCGACTGGAAGATACGGGAGAACAGCTCGTAGTACTCCAGCCGCAGGGCCTGGATTCCGGCCACCAGCGCTTCCAGCGCAAAGGTGAGAACGTTGCCCAGAAGGAACACGAGGATGGCCGCTAGTGCCCGCCAGTCCGGGGCCCACAAAGCCGTCGTCCCGTTCCAGACGACCGTTAGCAGCGCTGCGTGCGTGAGTCCAAAGGCGGCCAGCCGTGCGAACGAGACCACGTTTGATCCCAGCCGGATCACGGTGTCCACCAACTCGATGAAGGCTTGGATCACGCCGGTCCCGCCACCGCCGGCTTCGACAAAGAGCCCGATGAAAATGAAGGCGAGTGCGGCCAGGGCGAGCACGACAGCGGCCACAACCAGCGGTGCGATGCCCGCTGTGAGCCCCCAGGTGAGCAGCCCGACGGCCACGAACAACAGGGAACCGGCGACGCCAGAGCGGGCGTAAAGCGCGTAGCCCCAGCCGCCCTCACGAACCCGGTTGATTGTGCCCAGGGCGTAGGCACCCGCCAGAAGGGCGGCTCCGAATATGAGGGCGGTGAGCAACAGCGGGATGGGGCTGGCCAGAGGCTCAAGCCACAGCACGGGCACCAGCCCTGTTGGGCCGAAGGCCTCGCCGTACAGGGCACCAAAGATCATCGAGGTCAGCCCGGCACCGGTCACAAACAGCCAGGTCTTCTTCAGTTTATCCAGCTTCCTGATCCTGCCGCTGCGCAGGAGAAGGCCGGCAAGCAGAAGTATTGCCCCGTGACCCACATCGCCGAACATCATGCCGAACATAACCACGTACGCCAGCCCGGCCAGCCGCGAAGGATCCATGTCCGCGTACGGCACGGTCCCGTAGGTATCGACCAGCGTGCGGGAGACCCGCGCATGCCCCGTACCGGTCAGCAGGGTGGGCGGCTGCACTCCGCGTGGACGGGCCAGTGGGACGACGGCGGCTCCCAGCGCTCCCAGCGTTGCCGCCAGTGCGGGCAGTTCACGGGCCGGGGCCCAGCCCACCAATCCGGCGATGGGACCTGAGACGATGACGGAGTCCGCCGCCCGGTCCAGTTCCCCGGGCCCGTCGCCGGGCGTGTATGGAAGGTCCAGTTCGACGGCGGCTCTGTGGGCCACTTCCGCGAGCATGTCGCGGCGGCGTTGCTCCGGCGCGACCAGGGCCACCCGCTCCATCCGGACCGGGCTGAGGGACTCACGCCACGGCATCGAGCACCTCGCTTGATCCTGCGCCGGAGGCTGCTGCTGCCAGGGCCGCGCGGACCCGCCACGCGTCGATCGCCAGCACGGCGGCGACGCCCAGGACCACATCCGGGCCAGGCAGGGAGCTGCGCAGCAGGCGGAAGCCGTCAGCCTCCACCGTCGCCCGCAGCCCTGCGTCCGCCCGCCACAGGTCTTCCGGGGCCTCAACNCCGCGGAGCACGGGCTGNGCCGACGGCGGCAGGGCGGCGTGAAGCTCTGTAAGGTCCTCNGCCGTCTCCCACGTCCTGCCNAGGANGGGGCGGACCAGNTGGAGGATGCGCGGTGAGGGTACGGCGCCGTCGACCAGCAGAATCCGGGCCGCGGTCAGGGCACAGNCGGCCTCGGCCCACGGCCGCGCAGCCGGCGCCACGTCGGCGAGTCTGCGCAGCCACACCAGCGTCAGCACGTCCCGCAGCGCGGTCGTGCCGCCCGACCCGGAGTCCCCCCAGGGTGATCTGCGCAGGGCCTCTGCCAGTTCTTCGGCAGACGTCACCGTCCGCAGCCGGGGCCAGGCAGTCGCGAGCGCCCCAAGGTCAAAGGGGTCGGGTGCCGGCCGGCCGGCGTCAAGTTGACGGGACAAAGCCACGATGTTGTCCCGTTCACAAGCGCCGGCCGCAGCCCGGGCAAGCCGGGTGCCGCTCGCCGGCATCCACCCGGCCAGCACTCTGAGCTGCCACAGTACGGTGTCCCGGGTGGCGCGTTCAGCGGCAGCCAGAGTGATACCGTCGGCCAGCCGATCGGCGTACACGGTATCCGCAAGCAGGGAAAGCGCATCCGCAAGGCTGTGCTGGGCGGCGATTCTGCGGCTGCCGCCCGCCCCTATCCGGCGCTGTGCCAGAGATCTGGCCCGGACGGACGCTGCAACCCAGTCGGCGTTCATGGCCGCCGGGTCAGCTGTTCGGACAGCAGGTTGTCGATGACTTTCCGGACTGTGGCGGGCAGCAGAGCCGTTCCGGCCTCTTCCAGTTCGCCAGCTTCCTTGCCGGCTTGTTCCAGCAGCTGTGCATCCTGCTCCGAGGCGGCCTGCTGCACGCGTGCCGCGGCGTCGGCACGCTCCGCACCCGCGTCAAGCCGTGCCTGGGCAATTATGGCCGCCGCCTGTTCATGGGCGCGGAACAGTGCTCCGTCCGCCTCCTGCCGGGCCTCTTCCACCAGTTTCCGGCAGGATTCCACGTCTGCGGCGAGGGCAGCGAATACCGGTACCAGTTCGGCGGCAGGGCCCTGGTCATCGGCGGCCGGGACGCCCGCCAGGCCCGCGGGGCCGGGCGCGCCCACCGGGCGGAACCGGTCCAGGATGCTCAGCCGTGCCATGACACCTCCCCAGGAACGTGGAAACGCTCTGATTCTATGGGGAATCCCGCTGCCCAGCGTTCGGCCCGAGATAGCCGAACCTCTCTTGGCCCGATCTCCAGGCGGAGATCGTTGAGGGCAACCCTGCGGCCATATGCCTTGGTCAGACCCTCGGTCCGTACCACGAGGCTTCGGTCTTGTTCTGACTATGTCGTCGGACATGCCCGCGGGACTTTGGGCCTTCCTGCAGATGCGCCCGGTCGCTCATCGGGTCAGGCTCAGGACGGCAGCGCCCCGGACGTGCCCTGCGGCGAGATCGCGCAGCGCCAGGTCTGCGTGCTCGAACGCGACGGGAGTCGTCGTGACCTGGACCCCGAGTCGCTGCGCCAGGACCAGGAACTCCTCGCCGTCATGCCGGGTGTTGCTCGTGACGCTGCGGATGGTGCATTCCTGGAACAGGTGGCGCTGGTAGTCCAGGACCGGGATGTTGCTCATGTGTATGCCGGCCAGGGCCAGCGTCCCACCCGGGCCCAGGGACTCCAGCGCCATTGGTACCAGCTCTCCGGCCGGCGCGAAGATGATCGCCGCGTCGAGGGGCACCGGTGCCGGGTCGAACGGTCCACCCACCGACGCCGCGCCGAGCTGCAGGGCGAGCTCGCGTGCCTCTTGGCCGCGCGTCAGGACGTGCACCTCTGCGCCCTGGGCGATGGCCACCTGTGCGGTGAGGTGTGCGCTGGCGCCGAACCCATAGATCCCGAGCCGATCTCCGGGAGGTAGCTGTGCGCGCAGCAGGGAGCGGTACCCGATGATCCCGGCGCACAGGAGCGGAGCCGCCTGCCCGTCGGCGAACGAGGTCGGCATCCGGTCGGCGAAGACCTCCGGTACCACGGCGAACTCGGCATACCCCCGGTCCGCGTCCCATCCCGTGTAACGCGACTCCGGGCACAGGTTCTCGCGGCCGGTGCGGCACCACCGGCACGCACCGCACGTGTGCCTCAACCATGCGATGCCGACGCGGGCGCCGGTCCGGAAGCGGCCGGCACCGTCACCGAGCGGACAACCTCGCCCACGACCTCATGCCCGGGGACCATCCGGCTGCGCCTGGGCGGCAGCTCACCCTCAGCCAGGTGCAGGTCGGTGCTGCAGACTCCGCAGGCACGGACCCGGACGAGCACCTGGGCCACCGCGACCGAAGACGGTGGCACCTACATTTCACCCCGACCTCGAGTTCTTGGGTGAACCTCATCGAGCGGTGGTTCAAGGAGCTCACCGACAANCGGCTACGACGCGGGGTCTTCACCAACGTGCCCGAACTCGTCGAGGCGATCACGACCTGGGGCTCTCACTGGAACGACGACCCCAAGCCATTCATCTGGCACGCCTCCGCCGACGAGATCATCAAGAAAGTCCAGCGAGGCCGCACCGCCCTCAACCGCCAGACCAATTCAACGACGGAGCACTAGGGCGCGTCTCGTAAGTCATGACAGCCAGAGCAGGTTCGACGCGAGGACGGCGCCTCCTCGGTAGATGAGTGCGTGCTTGTCGTAACGGGTCGCAAGCCTGCCTGATGAGCGTGGGCAAACGCCCGACTCACCGACCTGATTGCCCGGTCAAGTCCGATGAGCCGGCAAACCCTTACCATGAGCCTGTGCCCGGACCCGTGACGTTGAGCCAGGTCGCCCGTGAGGCGGGCGTGTCGATCGCCACCGCGTCCCGCGCCCTCAACGGCAGCGCCAACCGGACAGTCCGGGAGGACCTGCGCGAACGGGTGATGGCCGCGGCCGAGCGCCTGCGGTACTTCCCCGACGCCAATGCCCAGGCGATGGCGCGTGGACGGACCACCTCACTCGGGTTAATCGTCCACGACATCGCCGACCCGTACTTCTCCTCGATCGCCGCCGGGGTCACGATTGCGGCCGAGCGCGCCGGCCTCGCCGTGACCCTGGCCAGCACGCAGAACGACCCCTCGCGGGAGCCCAGGTTTGTCGAGGTCCTCACCCGTCAGCGAGCCCTCGCGATCGTCATCGCCGGTGGACGTCGCGACGACCGCGAGGCCGACGATCGCATGGGGTGCGCGCTCGAGGACTTCCGCCGAGCCGGTGGTTCGGTGGCGCTGATCGGCCAACCACTGCCCGGCGTCGACACGGTCGTCATTGAGAACCGGAGCAGCTCGGCTGCCCTTGCCCGTGCGCTGCACGATCTGGGGTACCGGCGCTTCGCGGTGTTGTCCGGCCCCACCAACCACCTGACCGCACGGGACCGTCGCGCCGGGTTCAGCGAGGCGCTCAAGGAGCTGGGCAACCCCGTCGATCCGGATGCTGTGATCACCACGGCCTTCACGCGGGACGGCGGGTACGAGGGGATGCGGGCGCTGCTGCGCGACGGCCCCCCGGTGGAGATCGTCTTCGCGGTCAATGACGTCATGGCCATCGGCGCGATCACCGCTGCCCATGACGCGGGTGTCCGGGTGCCCGACGACGTCGCGGTGGCCGGCTTCGACGACATCGTCAACCTGCGTGACATCACTCCCGCCCTCAGCACGGTCCGGGTGCCGTTGGTGGACGTCGGCATCGCTGCGACCGAGCTCGCACTCGCCGCCTCGGCCGACGAACCCCGGCTGGTGCACGTGGACGGCACCGTCGTCCTCCGCGAATCCACCCCCCGGCGCAACTGAAGCCCCGGGCAGGCCCCGGCACCGCCACGCCGGCGTCGCCCTCACCCCGCCCTGCCGGCAGGCGGTCAGGGTGGCTCAGGCCGGGCCGAGATGCAGGTCCGTCGCCCCTTGGGGCGCGAAGGGCGCGCATCACCGCCGATTCCGTTCGTGCCGTTGACCGCGACCCGGCACCCCTGCCACGGGCTGTGGGCATTGAGGGAGTGCGCGAGAGTCGCACCAGGCGTAGTCGACCATCATGGCGAGGTCGCTCTCGATGGTGATTCCGGCTGAGAATATGTCACGATCGCCCAAGCAGCCGTCATGCCACTCGGGGTCGGGGTACGGCCACGTCGTCTCGGCGGAAGGGGTCGTCGGAGCTTGACGGGCATGTGTCCCCTCCGTACGCTAGGAAAGCGCATTCCCAACTGTTCCGGGAACTCCTTTGCGCGCGCGCCCACCCGCCACCACTCGTCACTGACGTACCTCAACCTTCGGAGACACCATGGCGTCCTCAGTCCTTCGCATCGCGATGAACGGGATCACCGGGCGGATGGGCTACCGCCAGCACCTCGTCCGGTCGATCCTGCCCATCCGCGACGCCGGCGGAGTCGAGCTGCCCGACGGCAGCCGGGTGCAGGTCGAGCCGATCCTCGTCGGGCGCAACGAGGCGAAGGTCCGCCAGATTGCGGCCCAGCACGGCGTGGAGCACTGGACCACCGATGCCGACGCCGTCATCGCCGACCCGAGCGTGGACATCTACTTCGACGCGCAGGTCACCTCACGCCGCGCCGCGGCCCTGACCGCGGCCATGAGGGCCGGCAAGCACATCTACACCGAGAAGCCCACGGCCGAGACACTCGACGAAGCAGTCCAGCTCGCCAGGCTGGCCCGCGACGCCGGGATCACCGCGGGCGTCGTGCACGACAAGCTCTACCTGCCGGGGTTGGTCAAACTGCGCCGACTCGTGGACGAGGGGTTCTTCGGGCGCATCCTGTCGCTGCGCGGGGAGTTCGGCTACTGGGTGTTCGAGGGCGACGGCCAGCCCGCCCAGCGACCCAGCTGGAATTACCGGCGCGAGGACGGCGGCGGCATAACCGTCGACATGTTCTGCCACTGGAACTACGTGCTCGAGGGCATCCTGGGCACCGTTCGCTCTGTCACGGCCACGACCGCCACACACATCCCCACGCGATGGGACGAGCACGGCCAGCCGTACACCGCGACCGCCGACGACGCCGCGTACGGCATCTTCGAGGTGGAGACCCCGAGCGGCGACCCGGTGATCGCGCAGATCAACTCCTCCTGGGCGGTGCGCGTCTACCGCGACGAGCTGGTGGAGTTCCAGGTGGACGGCACGCACGGCTCCGCGGTGGCCGGCCTGCGCAAATGCGTCGCGCAGCAGCGTGCAAACACCCCCAAGCCGGTCTGGAACCCGGACCTGCCGGTGACCGNGCCGTTCCGCGACCAGTGGCTCGAGGTTCCTGCC
>JGIcombinedJ21911_10000335_pt1 | contig 14512 bp, 10 predicted proteins | sample BarGraNGADG00211_FD_21911 | JGI IMG/M metagenome (IMG submission 21911)
GGGAGCCAGTATCCAAACTCGGCGACGTGGCCGCTCATCGGCTCGCGGGTGATCGAACCGAGAACCTGCCCGCTCTCGGCATCGGTGATCGCGAACATCGCGGCGGATCCGCTGCGCCATGCGTCGATCGAGTGCGCGATGAAGCCCTCGGCGTGCTCGGGAAGGTAGGGCTGCGGAACGTTCGTCCAGCGCCCTATCTCGGGATCCTGGCAGGCGGCGAAGACGGCGGGCGCATCACCAGGGATCCACGGACGAAGCAGCACAACACCATCTGTCAGTCGTGGCGTACCGTTGGTGTCGTTCATTCCGCTGCCCCTCTAGTGGTGTCCCTGGCGTGTTCGGAGCCTCTATGCATCCAACGCGTCACCTCGATGCCGCATCGGCCGGGTGCTTCTAGGCTGCGCGTAGGATGGGGTTCATGAAGGAAGCTGAGCTCTCCCCGGCTGGGGCGGTCGCCGCGGCCAAGAGCGTCGCCCGGGGCCCGGCCCGCCAGCGTCCTCCGAGCGACCCGCAGTGGTACCGCGATGCCGTCATCTACGAGGTCCACGTCCGCTCGTTCCACGATAGCAGCGGCGATGGCATCGGCGACTTCCGCGGCTTGACCGACAAGCTCGACTACCTGTGCGACCTCGGCGTGACCGCCTTGTGGCTGCTTCCCTTCTACCCGTCGCCTTTGCGCGACGACGGCTACGACATCGCCGACTACACCAGCGTCAACCCCGCCTACGGGACGCTCCGGGACGTCGAGACCTTCATCCGCGAGGCCCACCGCCGCGATCTCATGGTCATCACGGAGCTCGTCTGCAATCACACCTCGGACCAGCACCCGTGGTTCCAACGGGCGCGGCAGGCAGGGCCGGCCAGCCCCTGGCGTGAGTTCTACGTCTGGAGCGATACGCCCGATCGCTATTCGGAAGCCCGGATCATCTTCAAGGACTTCGAGTCATCGAACTGGACATGGGATCCGGTGGCCGGCGCTTATTACTGGCACCGCTTCTACTCCCACCAGCCGGACCTGAACTTCGACAACCCCCGCGTCCGCGCCGCCATCACGAAAGCGATGGACTTCTGGCTCGACCGTGGAGTCGACGGCCTNCGGCTCGACGCNATCCCNTACCTGTTCGAGCGCGACGGCACCGACTGCGAGAACCTGCCCGAAACCCANGAGTTCCTGCGGGAGCTGCGCCGTCACGTGGACGAGCGCTACGGGGACCGCCTCCTGCTGGCGGAGGCGAACCAGTGGCCGGAGGAATCGGCCGCCTACTTCGGCAACGGCGACGAATGCCACATGGCGTTCAACTTCCCGGTGATGCCGCGCATGTTCATGGCCATTCGCATGGAAGACCGCCTGCCGATCGTCGACATCATCGAGCAGACGCCGGCGATACCGGACACGGCACAGTGGGCGCTCTTCCTGCGCAACCACGACGAGCTGACCCTCGAGATGGTCACCGACGAAGAGCGGGACTATATGTACCGAACGTACGCCGACGATCCCAGGGCGCGAATCAACCTCGGGATCCGGCGCCGCCTCGCGCCGCTGCTCGGCAACCACCGCCGCCGGATCGAGCTGATGAACGGGCTGCTCTTCTCACTGCCGGGCACGCCGGTGATCTACTACGGCGACGAGATCGGCATGGGCGACAACGTCTATCTGGGCGATCGCGACAGCGTCCGAACGCCGATGCAATGGAACGGCGATCGCAACGCTGGGTTCTCGACGGCGGACCGCGAGCAGCTGTTCCTGCCCGTCGTCACGGACCCCGAGCACCACTTCGAGGCGGTGAACGTCTCGGTCCAGCAGGCCAACCCACATTCGCTGCTGTGGTGGAACAAGCGGCTCATTGCGCTCCGCAAACGGCACCCGGCCTTCGGCCGCGGCGACCTCCGGATGCTGCATCCGGAGAACCGTCACGTCCTGGCCTTCGTCCGCAGCTTCGGCGATGAGACGATTCTCGTGGTCGCCAACCTGTCGCGGTTCTTCCAGCCCACGGAGTTGGACCTGACGCAGTTCGAAGGCCGCCAGCCGATCGAGATGTTCGGGCGGATCGAGTTCCCGGCGATCGGGCGGGCTACATATCCGCTCAGCCTCGGACCGCACGAATTCCTGTGGTTCACGCTGGAACCCGTTACGGGCGGCGCCGACGGCGGCCTCCCGACACCCGCCGTGCCTGCCCTGACGGCGACTCAGATGAGCGACATTCTCGGCGGCCGCGGGGAAGTGGCCCTCGTCTCGATCCTGCTGCGCTGGATCCGGGATCGGGCCTGGTATCGCGGTCGCGGTCGCCGCGTCAGGGACGGCAGCATCGTCGACCGGATCGATGTGCGTCCGGGAGTGGGCACCGCGGTCCTGATCGTGCTGCAGGTCAACTACTCCGACGGCGAACCCGACACGTATCTGATCCCGCTGACGACCGCGGTTCTCCGGGACGATTCGCTCGTGTTCGCCGACGGCACGCCGTGTCGGGTCGAACCGCCCGGTCTGCGTATCGCCACCCTGGCCTCGGCCGACGGAAGCGCGGAGCCCGGCTTCCTGGTCGACGCCTCGCTGGACCAGGGTTTGACGGCACATCTCGTCGACGCTGTAGCCAGGGGCCGGCGGGTTCGTGGCTCCCGGGGCGAGCTGCGGGGACGTCCCAGTTCCGATCTGAAGGGCTTCGAACTCAAAGGCTCCGACGACGGCGCAGCTCGCGGCTTCGTCCTCGAACTGCGACACGCGTTCGAGCCTGGCAAGGACCCGGAGGCCGAGGTCATGAGCTTCCTGATCGGACACGGCGCCACCTGGGCCCCGAGGGTGTTCGGCGAGCTGGAATACCGGCCCGGCGACGGGCCGAGCGGCAGCGCAGCCCTGCTTCGCGAGCGGCTGGTCCACGAGGGGGACGTCGCCGGCATGACCCGGGAGGCGCTGCTCGGCTTTCTGGAGCAGGCGGCGGCGACGCCCGCAGCGAACCAAGCGCCGTCCATCACGGCCGCGGACCTGATCCGGAAGGCCGCCGAGGAACTGCCAGGCTCGGCTCACGATCTGGTGGGCTCGTATCTGACGACCGCCCGATCGATCGGCAATCGGATCGGCGAACTCCACGCCGTCATGGCATCCGCGCCCGACGATCCCGATTTCGCCCCCGAGCCGTTCACGCGGCAGTACCAGCGTTCGCTCTACCAATCGATCGACACGTCGATCGTTCGCGTGACACGCCACCTCGAAGCCAGGTTGGCCGTGCTCGAAGGTTCGGCCGCAACCGATGCCCAGCTCATCCTGGGCCGCAAGGCCGACTTGAGGGACCGCCTGCGGATGCTGGTCCACAAGAAGTTCAGCGGCTCGCGGATCCGCATCCACGGCGACCTTCGGCTGAGCCGGATCATGCGCGGCGAGCGCGGCCTGGTGATGCTCGACTTCGAAGGCGACATGAGCCGGCCCGCCAGCGAGCGCCGGCTCAAGCGATCGGCACTCCGGGACGTGGCGGCGATGATCCGCACCTTCCACGACGTGGCCCTGGGCCGGCTGCGCGAGTCCGACGTCGGCGGCTCATTGCGCTCCGAAGACGCGGCCACGCTGGACGTCTGGGCGCGGCAATGGTTCCTGTGGGTCGGAGCGGCCTTCCTGCGCGGCTATCGCGAGACCACCGGCGACGCCCCATTCCTTCCCGCTCACGAAGACGAGTGGGCCTGCCTGCTCGACGCTTTCCTGATCCAGCGGCTCCTCGAGGATCTGGACGCGGATCTTCGGGACGATCCTGCCCGCGTGGCGAGCTCGCTCCGGGGATTGCTCGAGTTGCTCGGGCTGTGAGCGCGGCGGGCCTCCGTTTGACGCTTTTCCGCCGCCGCGGCTAGGCTGGCCAGCAGGAGGTTACATGGCATCGAGCTCGGATCGCCCATCTCGCGGTCGCGCCGCGCCGTCCGCGCACGCCGGCGCCGACGATTCGAAGCGGCCCGGCCGCGTGATCCTGGTCTCGAACCGCCTGCCGATCTCGGTTCACGTCGAGCACGGCGAGCTGGTCGTCGAGCGCAGCTCCGGCGGCCTCGCCACCGGCCTCAGCGGCTACCACGACCGGGGCAAGAGCGTCTGGATCGGCTGGCCCGGCGAGTCCTGGCGCCTCAGCCCCGACCAGCGCAAGGCCCTGCACGAACGCCTCACGGGGCTACGGGCAATTCCGATAGAGCTGAGCGCGGCGGAAGTCCAGCGCTACTACGACGGCTTCTCCAACGGGGTGCTGTGGCCGCTGCTGCACTACCAGCTGGACAAGCTGCCGCTTACGTCCGAAGGCTGGGAGACGTACCAACGCGTCAATCGGCGGTTCGCGAACGCGATCGTCGACGAGTACCAGCCGGGCGATCTGATATGGATCCACGACTACCAGCTCGCCCTCGTGCCGGGGCTGGTGAGGCAGCGGCTCCCGGACGCCGCGATCGGATTCTTCCTGCACGTACCGTTCCCGTCGGCCGAGGTCTTCCGGCTCCTGCAGTGGCGACGGCAGCTGCTGGAGGGCATGCTCGGGGCGTCGCTCATCGGGTTTCACACGATCTCTTACGTGCTCCACTTTCAGACGTCGGCGGCCAACGTGCTGGGCTGCGAGACCCGTCAGGGGCGCGTCAGCTTCGCCGGACGCTCGATCCGCGTGGGGACGTTTCCGATGGGCATCGACGCGGCCGCATACGACGCCCTCGGCAGCAGCCCGGCGGTCGTGGCCGAGGCCGAGCGATTGCGGCAGGCTGCCGATGGCGCCGCATTGATCGTTTCGGTCGACCGTCTCGACTACACGAAGGGCATCACTCGGCGCCTGCTGGCTTTCGAGCACCTTCTCGAGAAGTACCCGCGGCTGCGCGGGCGCGTTCGCCTGGTCCAGGTGGCCGCGCCGTCGCGCGGTTCGGTCGGGCAGTACCGCGAGATCCAGCGCTCGGTGAACGAGATGGTTGGCCGGATCAACGGCCGATTCGCGTCGCCCGGGCACGACCCGATCCACTACATCTCCCAGAACCTCGACAACGAAGGGCTGGCCGCTTTCTACCGCGCGGCCTCCATCGCGCTGGTCACGCCTCTCCGCGACGGTATGAACCTGGTGGCCAAGGAATTCGCCGCCGCCCGTAGCGACGGCGACGGAGTGCTCATCCTGAGCGAGTTCGCCGGGGCCGCGGCCGAGCTCACCGACGCTCTGCTGGTCAATCCGTACGATCAGGACGGCGTCGCGACGGCCATCCACGACGCCCTCCACATGCCGGAGGCGGAGCGCCGAACTCGAATGGCCGGCCTGCGCGAGCGGGTCCGCAGCCACGACGTTCACCGCTGGGCGCGCGAATACGTGAGCGCGTTGCGTCTCGAAGCCCGCCGGCAGGCTCGACACGAAGACGCGGACCTGGCCACTGCCAACAGCCCGGAGGAAGTCGCACGTGCCGCGCTCGGCAACCTGAGCCGGCCCCTCACGATTCTGGTGGACTACGACGGCACGCTCGTCGGTCTGCGGCCCTCGCCCGAAGAGGCAACGCCGGACTCCGAGATTCTCCGGATCCTCGCTTCGCTGGCGTTGCTGCCCGGCGTCGACGTGCACGTCGTGAGCGGTCGCCGCCGCAACGACATCGAGCTGTGGCTGGGCAGCTTGCCGATCGGACTTCACGCCGAACACGGCCTCTGGTCCCGCGACGCGCGCTCTGAGCGGTGGATCAGGCGCGACGTCAATCCGGCGTGGTTCGAAGCCGCCCGCCAGGTCATCGTGGCACACGCAGCCACTGTTCCGGACTCGTTCGTGGAGGAGAAGGACGCCGCCATCAGCTGGCACTACCGCCGGCTGCCGGTGCGGCGAGGGCGCCTAGAGGCCGCGCGGCTGACGAATGAACTCAGCCTCGCGCTGGCCGGTTCCTCCGCGACGATTCTCCAGAGCAGCCGCGTCGTGGAGGTCAAGGACGTGAGCACCGACAAGGGACTCGTGGTGAAGGAGCTCGCGGCCGCCTCTCCGGACAACCGGATGCTGATCGTGGGTGACGACGTGACCGACGAGGACATGTTCCGGGCGGCCCCGGACGGCGCGGTCACAGTCCACGTCGGCGGCGGGCCCACTGAGGCGCGGATGCGGCTGGTCGGTCCCGATCAGGTTCGCAAGCTGCTCGCCGAGCTGGCGGAGCGTTTGGACCTGCGCGTCCACGCCGACCATGCCGAGACGCTCGAGGACGCGGTAGAGGCCGCTCCAGTGGGGTCGGAGTCGGGCTCCTGAGCCTGCGCGGCCTGTCCCGCTGCCCGGAACGCGCCGCCGATCCTAGCCTCGCCCGGCGGTCTCCAGGAAGCGCGCCGCCGGCGACCCTGCCGGCGCGTGCCCGTCCTGGTCGGTGATCGGCTCCTAAACCTGCGCGACGCTCGCCAGGAAGCGCGCCGCCGGGGATCCCTTGGGCGCCTTCCGGTCCTTGTCGGTGATGGGGCTGGTCAGGCTGCCGATCCGCGCGACCTCGACCCGGACCAGATCTCCGGGCTCCAGGAATACCGGTGGCTCGCGAAAGACGCCGACGCCACTGGGCGTGCCGGTGACGATGACGTCGCCCGGGTCCAGTGTCACTTCAGCGCTGATGATGGCGATCAACTCGGCCACGCCGAACATCAGGTCCGCGGTGTTGCCGTCCTGCATCCGGAATGGGAGGCCCGCGTCCAGGCGGTCGGCCGCGTCTGCTTGGGCGGCCGAATCGGCGCCCACGGCCGCCGTGCCGTGGCCTGCGCCCTGGCCCACGCCGATGCCCGCGGCCGCCGTGCCGTGGCCTGCGCCCCGGTCCGCGGCGCGGGTGAGCCACGACCGAACCGCCAGGCCGCGGCCGTCGCCCAGCTCGTCCGCGGTGACCAGGCACGGCCCCAGCGGCAGGAACGTGTCCGCCCCTTTGGCCCGCAGCCACTGGCCGTCGCCCTGCTCGTCCGGTCGGAGCGCCTTCGCCTGACCCTGCCAGTCGCGGGCCGTGACGTCGTTCGCGGCCATGTAGCCGGCGACGTATTCCAGGGCTCGCGCCGTTGGGACGCCAGACGCCCGCTTCCCGATCACCACGGCCAGCTCCGCCTCCAGGTCCAGGGCGTGAGTGCCGGCCGGCTTGCGGACCGGCGCGCCGTCGCCGACCACCGCGTTGGCGAACATCGAAAACAGGACGGGTCGTGCCGGACGCGCCAAGCCCTGCTCGCGGACATGCTCAAGGTAGTTGTAGCCGACTCCGACGATCTTGCCGGGCCGCGGTATCGGCGCCGCCAGGTCGACCGAACCGGAATCGATCGACGCCGCGGCCTCGATCGCCGCGGCGCTTGCCAGTTCGAGCGCCCGACGAATCGCCCCGAAGCCGGGGTCCATCTCCAGCAGCGCCACGAGACTCAGGCGGCCGAACTCGCCCGGGAGGTTTCCGCGGGCGATTTCCGCGAGGGCGCCGATCGTCAGGATCCGACCGCTCTCGAGCCAGATCCCCACGCGTTCATCCGAAGCCGCAACCGCGCTGCCGACCCTTGGTCGGATCGTCACCAGGCGCATCGTCGCGGTCCTCCTGTTGGTCGGCCAAACCTTCCGCATTCGTCCGAAAGCGGCGCGCGATGGAATTCTCGCACGGGTTTCGTTCGGGACCTGTGGCGTCGTCCTGGCCGACCGTTCTCATAACTCGCTCACACCCACCGGCGTCGAATCGGACCGAATCCGCATGCAAATCAGGCCGCCGAGCCCTGGCGAGGAGCCGGCTGTCCACCAGGTGGGCATATCCGACCCGATGTATCGCGAGGAGTCGGGCTGCCGTCGAATCTGCCCATACGGTGGGCAAGCGCGACTGGCCACAGCCCTCTGGGGCGATTGACAGCCTTCAATGGTCGAGGCTGTGCCTCCAATCGGGCAGGATCGACCGGCCGAAAGGCACGCTGGTCCATGCGGCGTCCCATGTGCCCACCACCTGGACAGCCGGAACGCCAACCGCCCGATCCGGTCGAATCTGTACCTCGATCCGGTCGACGCCAACGTGCGCGGCTGGGCCTACTCTTGCCGCCCCTTCGGCGCCCCGCCGCCGACCAGGCCAGAGCACCAGCCGCCCACGTTGACAGCCGCGCCGCCCGCGGATAGCGTGCAAGCGCCGGCCCCGACCGCAGACGCCGGATCCAGACCAGGGAACCAGGGAGAATCGTGTGGACGTCAGGACGAAGCGCGCCCGCACTGCCGACGTGGCCAGGGAAGCGGGCGTCTCCAAGACCGCGGTTTCCTTCGCCTTCAACAGCCCGGAGCGGCTGAGTCCCGAGACCGCCGCCCACATCCGCGAGATTGCCGACGCCCTTGGCTACCGTCCTCGCACCGTGACCAAGATCGGCGCTCAGACGAGCACGATGACCATCGGCTTGCTGACGCCGCAGGAGCTTTCGGTCAACTTCGCCAACCCCTTCTACTCGACGTTCTGCGGCGGTCTGGCGTCGGTCACGGAAGATGCCGGCTACGGGCTGCTCTTCGTGTCCCCGCTCCGTGGCTCGCTCATGCGGGCGATCAGCCGAGCCACGGCCGATGGGTTCGTGGCGGTCGGCCTCAGTGAAGACCACCCGGAAGTCGAGCAGATCCGACGGGCCGGCCTGCCGATGGTCCTCGTCGACGGCGACGCCTTCCCCGAGCACGGCTCCGTCGAATCGAACGACGAAGTCGGCGCTCGGGCCGCCGCCCGGCATCTCCTTGCACTCGGGCATCGAGAGTTCGTGGTCATCGGCATCGAGCCCCCGAACATGCCCGGATTGCGCGAGTACTCGCCCGGGCCCACCGAGACGGTGGCGTCGCGCCGCCTCGCCGGTTACCGTCAGGGCCTGGCGCTCGGGGGCGTAGCGCTGGGCGACGAACGAATCGTCGTGGGGGCCTCTTCGTTCGATGGCGGCGTGGCCGCGTTCCGCCGCATCTGGGAGGACGAGCTGCGGCCGACGGCCGTCCTGGCGATGAGCGACGTGATGGCGATCGGCGTGATGTGGGCCGCGCGGGAAGTGGGGCTGCGCGTCCCCCAGGACCTGAGCATCGTCGGCTTCGACGACCTCGACGTGGCGCCGCACTCCAACCCGCCTCTGACCACGGTCCACCAGCCCATACGCCAGAAGGGCGAAGAATCGGCGAAGCTGCTGCTGCGGATGATCGCCAGCCCCGACCTCGAGCGGCCGGAGCACAAGGTCCTCGAAACGCGGCTGATGATCCGCGGCTCAACGGCCCCGGTGGCGAAAGCCACGCCCGCGGCTCCGCAACGACCCGCCGCGAAAGCCGCGGCTCCGCAACGACCCGCCGCGAAAGCCGCGGCTCCGCAACTACCCGCCGGACGGCGAGCGACCGGAAGGTGACCAGCGCCACATCGAAGGGCGGACCAGATGCCGCCCGATCGTCCGGTCCCGACTGGGTTCGCGACGCCGTCTTCTACCAGATATTCCCGGACCGTTTCGCCTCGAGCCGGCGCGTGCCCAAGCCCGGGCCGCTCGAGCCGTGGGACGCTCCCCCGACCACGTACGGCTTCAAGGGCGGCGACCTGCTCGGCATCGCCGAACATCTCGACGAGCTGACCGAGCTCGGGATCACCGCGCTGTACCTGAACCCCGTGTTCGCCTCGGCCTCGAACCATCGCTACCACACGTTCGACTACGAACTGGTCGATCCGCTGCTCGGCGGCGACGCCGGACTGCGGGAGTTGCTCGACGAGGCCCACACCCGCGGCATGCGCATCATCCTGGACGGCGTCTTCAACCACGCCAGCCGCGGGTTCTGGCCCTTCCACCACGTCCTGGAGAACGGCGCCGCCTCGCCGTACCGCGACTGGTTCTACCTCGACCCGGAGGTTCTGGCCGGATGTCGCGGTCTCGTGGCGTATCCCGGGCCGGCCGTTCCCTCGGGCTCGAATGCGGCTGGCGCGGCCACTCCCGGCACTCCTCCGCGCCTCGGCTACCAGGCCTGGTGGGACCTGCCCGCGCTCCCCAAGCTGAACCACTCCAACCCCGCGGTCCGCGAGTATCTGATGGCCGTCGCGGAGCGCTGGATGCGTTTCGGCATCGACGGCTGGCGCCTCGACGTGCCCGACGAGATCGGCGAGCCCGGGTTCTGGGAAGAGTTCCGGCGCCGCGTTCTGGCGGTCAACCCCGACGCGTACCTGGTCGGCGAGCTGTGGAACCCGGCCCCGGAATGGCTGGCCGGGGATCGCTTCGACGCCACGATGAACTACCCGCTGACCGAGGCGATTCTCTCGTTCGTCGGCGCGGGCCGTCTCGACGGCGAGCTAGTCGCCAGGACCCACGAGTACGGCCGCATGGTTCGCCCGATCGACGGGCCGGAATTCGGACGGCAGCTCGAGCGCGTGATGGCGCTGTACCCGGAGGCGGTCACGTCCGTGCTGCTCAACCTGCTCGACAGCCACGACACTCCCCGGTTCCTCTCCCTCGCGAGCGGCGACAAGTCGGCGCTGCGCCTTGCGATGCTCGTCGTGATGTCTCTCCCCGGCGCGCCCTGCATCTACTACGGCGACGAGGTGGGCATGGAAGGGCGCGCTGACCCGGACTGCCGGCGCTCCTATCCGTGGGATCCCGTCCGGCAGGACCTGGCGTTGCGAGCCTTCGTCGCCGGGCTGACGGGCCTCCGCAAGGCCGAGCCCGCGCTGCGTCGCGGCCACTTCCGCCTGCTGGCAGCGGAAGGCCGGTCGGTCGCCTACGCGATGTTCGGAGAAGAAGGTGAAGGCTCGGGCGCCGGCCGGCCATCGGCCGGAGGCCGCCCCTTCGATCGCCCGATCGGCCGTTCGGTCGTGGTCGCCATAAACGCCGGAGATCAGCCGACGCGCATCGGCATCCACGTTCCGGAGCTGGCGGGGTGCCTGGCGGAACAGCTAAGCTGGCCGGGGCGCGGGTGGTCCAGCGCATTCGCGCCACGGATGCTTCAGGGAGAAACCGTCGAGGTAGAGCTGGGGGCCCGCGAGGGCATAGTGATCGGGGTCGCGCCGAGCCGCTAGGAGGGCCAAGGCCAGATGCCGGACCTGTCGATGGAGATGCCGTGGGCAGCGCTCGACGAAGCGTTCGCGGGCGTCGTCGACCGCGAGGGCAAGATCCCGGCCGCGCTCCAGGAGCTCGGGCCGGTGATCGGGCAGGAGGTCGTAGTCCTCGATTGCGGCCGCGGCGCGCGGGCCCGGCAGCTGGAGGAATGCGGCGCGCGGGTCACCGCCGTCGAGATGCCCGCCTCCGAGGAAGTGCTGGTAGAGCTGATCCGGCGGCTCTCGGCCTTGCCGGAGGGCGGCGCGGATGCGGTCGTGGTCTTCTGGTCGGACCTGGCGACGCCGGGATCGTCGTTCATCGCGGACGCGATGCGGCTGCTCCGACCCGGCGGCCGGCTGCTCATCGTCCACGACTACGGCCGCGACGACGTGTGGCGCCTGCGGCCCGACGTGTGCGCCGAACGCGTCGCCTGGAGCCAGCGCAACGGGCCGTTCCTGGGTGCCGGCTTCCGCATCCGGGTCATCCATTGCTGGTGGACGTTCGATTCGGAGGAGCAGGCGCGCGAGTTGCTGAGCGCTGCCTTCGGCGAGCCCGGAGTGGAGCTGGCGGAGGGGATGAAGCGGCCGCGCCTCGAGTACAACGTGGCGGTCTACCACCGCTCGGCGCCGGCTCGGGAAGTGCCCGCGGCGCCTCGGGCGCCTGGGGCGCCCGAGGGAGAAGAGGGCTCGGGGCTGGTACGCTCTCTGGCATGAGCCAGGATCCAAATGCGCGAGGACCCCGCGGGCGGCAGCCGCCGCGTGGGCCGCAACCGCCACGGGGGCCATTCCCGCCGAACGTGCCACTCCCGCCGAGCGCGCCGCTCCCGCCGAGCGCGCCGCTCCCGCCGAGCGCGCCGCTCCCGCCGAGCCAGCCGGCTCCAGCTGAGGAGTTCGAGTACGACGAGTTCTGGGACACCCTCGACCAGGCGCCCATCGCCCGCCAGACTCTCATGGCCCGGCTGCGGTGGCTGCCCCCGTTCGTCGTCCTGTTCAGCGCCGCTTCGCTCGTGTCAGTTGCGTTCCTCGCCTTCTCCTTGACGAGCCGCAGCGTCGAGTTTCCTGTGCTCATCGCGGCGGCCGTCGTTACCGGCATCGTCTTCGCCGCCGACACCGCCGCTCTGGCGAGGATCGCGTATCTCGCCGCCGAGGATGGCCGGAGCGGCCGCGCGTTGCTCCTGGCGCTGGCCGGTGGAACGGCCGCGGTAATGGCCGGCCTGTCGTTCGGCTGGGCCGCGGTCATGGTCCTGTTGAGCCTCTGATTTCGTCCGTGCCGCGCGTTATGCCAGCGCGGCCGTTTCCCCTGCTACACTCCCGTTCGCGCCGCGCCCCCATCGTCTAGAGGCCTAGGACACGACCCTTTCAAGGTTGAGATCAGCGGTTCGAATCCGCTTGGGGGTACTCCCACCAACGCTCGGCGCCCACTTCCGCGAAGAACGGTCGCGCTGGCGGCGTCCACACGATGCCCTCCACGACACGGTCGTTTACCACGACCTGCTCGACCACCGATCAGGATCGATAGGCGGTGACGACGGCGGACGAAAACAGCGGCGGCCGGGCGGCCGGGATCGCCTCGCTGGATCGCCTGATCCATGAGCCGGCGCGGCTACTGATCATGACCATCCTGGCCACGGTGGAGGCGGCCGACTTTGTTTATCTGGCGCGCGAGACCAGTCTGACCAAGGGCAACCTGGGCGCGCATCTCGTCCGGCTCGAGGGCGCTGGCTACATCGAAATCGAGAAGACTTATCGTGGCAAAGTGCCTCGCACTGTCTGCCGCCTGAGCGATGCAGGTTCGGTCGCCTACCGCGCCTATCGCCAGGCGCTGAGACGCACGGCGGACCAGCTGCCCGACGTATCAGCGACATCGCGGCGCAGCGGCTGACAAATACCGTCCAGGTCACCAAGAGGGATCTCGTGGATGACTGCGCGACGGGTCGATAGGACCTTCCGTGATGAGCTCGGTTTGGTTCGGAGCGAGAGGAGGCGGACCGCCGACCGAACATGCCGGATCGTGGTGCGAGGTTGACGGCTTTCTGACTCGACACCATCACCCTCTATGAAAAGGGGCCTCGCCGTCAATCTGGATATATGGGTCGAGCCGGAGCCAGTTCAAGGTCCAGCGGACTGATGGCAGGATCGAGCAGCGCTCATCTCTCTATGGCCTTCTCAGAATAGGAAGGACAAGGTCTGGTAGGAGGCTGCTCCGGCGGCCCAATTCGATAAGGGGTCGTCAAGCGACCAGGGTGATAGCGGGGCCTGCCGGGGCGAATGGTTGATTCTTAGTGAGGACGTGCCAGATGGCCTCGGCGAGCTGGCGGGCGATGTCGACGCGGGCGACCTTCGCGCCACGCTGGCGGCCGAGCCGATGCTTGGTCCGCTCGTAGCGATCCCGATAGCGGACATCACGAGCGGCATGGGTGGCGGCTTCGATTAGCGCCCAGCGCAGGTACTTGGGACCGTTCTTGGCCAGCGGACCGCGTCGGTCCTTGGGGCCTGACTGGCGCACGATTGGGCACAGCCCGGTGTATCCGGTCAGTTTCTTCGGAGTGGCGAAACGGGCGATGTCGCCGATCTCGCTGGCGATCGTGTAGGCCAGCAACGGCCCCACACCTGGCACGGTCAGCAGCAGCGGGATGTAAGGATGGTCAGGCCCGAGACCTTCTCCGTGTCAGCCGGGCGGCTCTCCCGAGTCAAATCACGCTGGCGCAGGCGCGGCACTTGGTCGCGTCCGCGGGCACAGTCTCCTTGCAGTACTGGCAAGTCTTCGTGGGCGCAGCCGGCGCCTCGCGAAGGAGAAGCGACGAGATCACGTAGACGACCAGGGCAACGACCACAAAGGTGATCACGACATTGATGAAGGTGCCGTAGCGGACCGCGACCTCGGTCTTAGGATCGCCCGTGGCTTTCAGCACCCACGTGAGTTGCGAGAAGTCGAGGCCGCCCAGCGCCAGACCGATGGGCGGCATGATGACGTTGGTAACGAGCGAGGTGACCACGTTGCCCATGGCCACGCCGATGATCACGCCCACGGCCAGGGCGAGCGCGTTCGTCTTGAGCAAGAACGCCTTAAAGCCCGACACCGCTAGTCCCTCCTGCCAGTCTCAGCCTCTCCGTGACACGCTGCGCCAGGGAGTCGCGGCCTCCGGAGATGGCGCCAGGCCGGGGGCAGCATAGCCCAGACAGTCCGCCGTCGCTGGCGGTGGGCTCGACCGCCCCGCGAGCGGTCGTTACCACTCGGGCTCCGCAGCTCGGGCAGGTCCCAGACAGAGCCTTCCGACCGTTGCGCATGACCATGGCGACAGGGTTGGCCATCACGACAGTCCGCTTCTCGCGCATGCAGCGGACTACCAAGCTGCCGGACTTGCCAGGTCTCAACGGGGATGGCGTGCGCGGTCCGGTCCTCGCGGGCAGCGTGGCAGCGGCGTACTCCTTGGTCCGCTTCCTCAGTCGCTACTTCACCAGGCGACGTGGGCTGCCCATCATCGCCCCGAAGCCTCACAGCGCCCGCGGCGACCTTGAGGTCGTCCTTGATTGCGTTCAGCGTCCGTCAAGGGTTCGC
>JGIcombinedJ21911_10000336_pt1 | contig 14509 bp, 10 predicted proteins | sample BarGraNGADG00211_FD_21911 | JGI IMG/M metagenome (IMG submission 21911)
CTCCAGCAGGATCATGTCTTTGCCGTGGGTATCTCGACCTACTTCTTCAACCCGAGCCTCTACTCCCAATCGGGCACGCCCACCTACGGCTATAACGTGACCGGTAACTGGAACGGGCCGGACAACCTGTTCGCCGCCGGCGGCTCGGTCCAGGACTACCAGATAGGTGCGGCCCCGGTGGCCTGGCTGCTCAAGCAGACCCACTCGTCGTCGGTGGCCGTCATCAGCTACGGCTCCGGCATCACCGCGTCCTACAACGCCTGCAACGGCGACGCCAACGGCCTGAGGAACGCCGGCATCAAGGTGAGCTACACCNATCTCTCCGCGCAGCTCGGGGGCAACTACACCCCCGCCGTTCAGAAGATGCAGCAGGCGGGGTCTGACTTCGTGCTGACTTGCATGCAGTCGTCGGACAACATCACGTTGGCCCGGGCCATCCAGCAGTACGGGTTGAAGGTCCACCAGCTGTGGCTCAACGGCTACGACCAGTCACTGTTGAACCAGTACAGCAGCCTCATGCAGGGCGTGTACCTCAATGTGAACGGGAACGTCCCCTTCCAGGTGGCCAAGACACTCCCCGGTGTCTACCCGGGCATGCAGCTCTACCTTTCCGCCATGCAGAAATACCAGCCGAAGTTCGTCTACTCGGATCAGGCGTTGCAGGGATGGCAGTCGGCTGCGCTCCTGGCCGCCGGTATCCAGAAGGCCAGCAACAACGTGACCCCGCAGAACGTCATCGCTCAGACCAACCAGATCACCGACTTCACCGCCGGGGGTACCACGGCCGTGGTGAACTGGAAAACGGCTCACACCACCCAGACCTTTCCGGCTTGCAGTGCCGACGTTTTGGTCAAAGGCACCCAGTTCACCCCGGTGATGACCAAGGGCCACCAGGTCTTCGCCTGCTTCGGCCCCACGGTGAATCTGAAGAATCCGGTTCTAACCACGCCGCCGGCGGGGACCCCGGGAACGTGACCTCTGTAGGGGGTCAGCGGCACACCAGAAGCGGTCGGAACCCGAGCCGCATGCGCCTGCCAGCTTGCACGGTCGTCGCAGCGTAGGCGCGACGGAGAGTGGAGCACTTCATCGGCTTTGCCATCCCGGGCATCCCCTACGGCTGCACCTACGCCATCGTCGCAGTGGGCCTGGTGCTCACCTATCAGGCCACCGGCGTCTTCAACTTCGCCTTCGGCGCCCAGGCCTACACCTCGGCGTTCGTCTATACCAAGTTGGTCCAGAACGACCATTTTCCCATCTGGCTGGCGTTCCTCCTGTCGGTGGTGGTGTTGGCGCCGCTCCTCGGACTGATCTTCGACCGTTTCCTCTTCCGCAAGATCCCCAATACCAACGCCACCGCCAAGCTGGTGACCGGGCTGAGCCTGTTCGTCGGTATCCCGGCCCTGTTGCCGGTGCTCTTCGGCAACCAGAACCAGTACAACTCCCCGAGCATCCTGTTCAACCCCGACACTGTGTACTTCCGGGTGGCGGGGACCCCTGTCAACGGGATCTACCTCAGCTCGGTGGTGGTCACCGCCGTCATCCTGGTCGCCCTGGTCGTCCTCATGCGATTCACCAACCTCGGCCTGCAGATGCGGGGCGCGGTCGAAAGCCGGCGGCTGGTCCAACTTGACGGGGTGAACTCCGGCAGGGTGATTGCCACCGCCTGGGCGGTGTCGAGCTTCCTCGCCGGGCTGGCCGGCGTACTGCTGGCCCCCATCTACGGCCAGCTGCAGGCGCAGGACTACGCCACCCTGCTGGTGGCGGCGTTCGCGGCGGCGGCCTGGGCCGCGCTGCGCTCCCTGCCCATCGCTGCCCTGGTCGGAATCCTCATGGGGATCGCCGATACCGTGCTCCAGGGCTACCTGCCGGCCACCAGCACCCTCTCGGCCGCGGTACTCCCATCGTTGCCGTTCATCGTCCTGGTGGCCGCCCTGCTGCTTGTCCCGGGCATGCGCAGGCTGCACGACGACAAGGATCCTCTGGCTTCGGTCGACCCCCCTCCACCGCCGACCACCGCCGCATTGCGAGCCCCGCAACTCGGCCGGGTGATCCGAGTCCTGTGGTATCTGCTTCTCGGTGCCTTCATCATCTCGATGCTGTCGTGGATGCCGAAGACCTGGGAGAGCGTCTTCAACTCCGGCCTGGCCTTCTCGACCATCTTTTTGTCCATCACCCTGATCACCGGCATGGGTGGCCAGCTCTCCCTCAGTCAGGCCACCCTGGCCGGGGTGGGGGCGTTCACCGCCGCCCAGCTGGCCAACCATCTGGGCCTCAACTTCTTGGCCGGTGCGGTGGTCGGGGCAGTCCTGGCGGCGGTGGTGGCGGTGGTGCTGGCCCTGTCCTCGCTCCGCCTGAAGGGACTGGGGCTGGCGCTCATGACCATCGCTGCCGCCTTGTTCTTCGACAATTCGGTCTTCAGCCAGGTCAGCGTGATCAACGGCCGGGCCCTCACTGTGCAGTCGAAATGGGTTGGCCTCGGGATCCTCGATGTGAACGGCCACTCCCTCTTCGTCGTCCTCATGATCGTGCTCGTCATCTGCGTGGCCGGGGTGATGCTGGTGCGCAACGGCACCACCGGCCGATACCTCGCCGCCCAGCGTGGGAGTGAGACGGCGGCCGCCGGGATAGGGATCAACATCACCTGGCAGCGCATCCAGATCTTTGCCCTCTCGGGGGTCGTCGCCGGCATCGGCGGGACCATGCTCGTCATCCAGCAACAGTCGGTGAACGCCGCCCAGTTCAACTACGAGCTGTCGCTGGCCTTCGTGGTGATCGTGATCACCACCGGGGTGAGCACCATCGAGGGTGCGATCCAGGCCGGCATGGGNTTCGTGGTGNTCCAGCAGCTNCTCACCTACCTCCCGGCCCGGTTCGGGGGNACCGGNCTCACCTTCGTGCTCTTCGCNGCCGGGGCGCTCACCTACGNCGCCCACCCGGAAGGGATCCTCGAGTTCCAAAANCGTCGGTGGACCATGCGCTTCNAACGGCTGCTCTTCCCCGANNNCCCNNCATCCGGGCCGCCGGCTCCCCGGNGAAATGANGGCGGNGGCGACAACGGAGCCAAGCTNCCCCTCGGCGTTNCNTCGCTCGACGGGAGCNATNCCGGCGGGGTGACGCCAGAAAGCGGGACGGGNCTTGAGGGGGCGTAAGGTCCTCCGGCCCCAGGNGGTGGCNGACCCGACCGGCGNCCCCGANGGGGGCTCCGATGGNGGCTCGCTGCTGTCGGTCACCGGGGTGACCAAGTCGTTCGGAGGCATCGCCGCNGTGCGCGATGTGAACTTCACGGTGGAGAGCGGGGAGAGCGTGGGGCTGGTCGGGCCCAACGGGGCGGGCAAGACGACGCTCTTCAATTGCATCTGCGGGCAGCTCCGTCCCGAGCGCGGGACGGTGGAGCTGGGCGGGACGGCGTTGGGTCGGTTGCCCACTTTCCAAAGGGCCCGGCTCGGGATCGGGCGCACCTACCAGCGGGTGGAGGTATTCACCGACATGACCGTGGCCGAGCACCTGCTGGTGGCCGAGCGGGCCCGGTGCACCGGTGGGCAGCTGTGGCGCGACCTGTGCAACCGCAGCCACCCGACCCCGGCTGAGCTGAAGCGGGTGGCCGAGGTACTCGACCTGGTCGGCGTCGGCGACCGGGCCGACACCCCGGTGTCCGCCCTCGGACTCGGCTCGTGTCGTCTGGTGGAGTTGGCCCGCGCCCTGGTCGCCGATCCGGTCCTTCTTCTGGCGGACGAGCCCTCCTCGGGTCTCGACGTTCGGGAGACCCAGGAGTTGGCCAACGTGTTGCGCACCCTGCAGCGGGAACGGGGGATGGCCGTGCTATTGGTCGAGCACGATCTCCACATGGTGGCCCAGGTGGTGGACCGGGTCGTCGTGATGGACCTGGGCACGGTGATCGCCCACGGGGCGTTCGACGAGGTCATGGCCGACTCCACTGTTCGCCACGCCTACCTGGGGACCAGCGGGTGACGGACCCCGCCTCCCGGTCGACCACCATGGCCGGTGAGGCCGGCACCCCCGGCATCGAGCCCCCCGCTCTGGAGGTGGACCACATCAGTGCGGCTTACGGCCCCTATCGGGCGCTCTTCGACGTCACCTTCACAGTGCCGGCCGGGAGCATCACCGCCCTGCTCGGCTCGAACGGAGCCGGGAAGTCCACAGTGGCCCGAGTGGTGAGCGGGCTCCTTCCCAGCACCCACGGGACCATCAGGCTGAGCGGTCACGAGGTGACAGGTCAGCCGGCCTACAAGATCGCCCGGGCCGGCATGGCCCATGTCCCCGAGGGGCGGGGGATCTTCGCCAATCTGACGGTCGAAGAGAACCTGGTGATGGCCTTCCGTCAACGGGCCGGGCGCCGACGGGTGCCCGAGTCGCTGGACCGCGCCTACCAGGCGTTCCCGGTGCTCGGCCAGCGTCGCAAGCAAGCGGGCGGCACCCTCTCGGGGGGTCAACAGCGGCTCCTCTCCCTGGCCAAGGTGTTGGTGGTGCCCCCGCGCCTGCTGGTGGCCGACGAGCTCTCGCTGGGTCTGGCCCCGGTGGTGATCGAAGCCGTCTACCGCGGGCTCCGGGAGATCAATCAGGCCGGGACCGCGCTACTGGTGGTGGAGCAGCAAGTGGACAGGGCCCTCGACCTCGCCGCCGACGCCGTCATCCTCGAGCACGGGGCTGTCGCATTCGCCGGCCCCGCCCACCTGGCCCTCGCCGCCATGGAAGAAGTTCTGGCCAGCCGAGNGGGTCGACCGCCGGGTTGACCGGTACCTCAAGTGGCCCTTACCGCAGGAGTGGCCCTTACCGCAGGAATAACCGTTTTCGATCGAACTCCCGCAGCGCCCGCACCTCGCCCGGGTCGACCGGGTCGAGTTCGTGGACGGTTCGGGCCACCGCCGGCTCCCAACCGCACGAGGCCACCAACGCCTGGACCCGACGGTCGACCGGCTCGGCTCCGGCCGGGACCGCCGCCACCCGGAGCTCGCCGTCGAGTCGCCGGAGCACGCCCCGGTCGGTGACCACACTCACCACCCGGTGCCCAGGAGCGGTGATGTAACCGACGGCATCAGGCAGCCGTTCGGGACGAGCCAGGGTGACGACCACGCAGGCCGCCGCCCGAGTGGCCACGTCGTTGGCCCCGCCGGAGCCGACCAGAAACCGCCCGTCCGCTAACTGGGTCGAGTTCAAGTTGCCGTTTCGATCGACTTCGGCGGCTCCGAGGCAGCCCACCGTTGTAGTCCCCGGTCCCCCCACCACCATGCCGAGAACCGTCGAGGCATCGGAAAGGAGCGAGGTGCCCGGGAACACCCGCTGGTTGAAGATATAGGGGTCGGCCGGAGTCGGGGTGTAATGCCACAGACCGAGCTCGGCGGTCAGCCCCCCTGTCCAACCGGCCGCCCGCATCCTGCCCACTGCCACCCATGCCGCCAGATTGGCGGCCCCGGCCCCGGCCAGCACCGCGTCAGCCTGGTGACCGGCTACCACTGTCTCCACCTCCCTCGCCCCGAGGCTGGCGGCAACTTCCCAGTCACTCACCGGCTCTCCCTCGGGGAGCGGGTAAGCGATGGCGTCCTCGGTCCACGAAGACGGATCGGCACGCCGTCTCAGCTCGTCGAGACGATGGTTGCCGAGCCGGTCGAGGTAGGCCCGGTGGTCAGGGGGGTCGAACAGGGCGGTACGGGCCCAGGCGTCGAAGTCACCCCGGGCGGCTTCGGCCGCCTCCACCCAGAAGGGGATGTCCTCCCCGTATCCCTGCACTGGCAGGCCCGGCGCGTACAAGCCGCCGGGATGGGCGCCGAACGGCGCCTCCACCACGGCGAGCACCCGGTGGGCAGGTACCCGCACCCGGTGCCCGAGCCCGGGAAGCTCGTCGACTACCCGTTCCACGGTGGCCACCACGCCCCTGCGGGCNGCCCAGGCTCCCCACACNCCCTCCAGCAGTGGCTCCGAAAACGCCAAGTTCCCCTGGGCGTCNGCCACGGCGGCGTGACACAGGGCAACATCGGGCGCCAGCGGCGCCAGCAGCCCGATCGGGCCATATGGGGAGTCGACNGTAGAGAAGGCATCGTTGACGGCCATGTCCGACCCGGACAGGGAACCGGTGACCATGGCCGGCAGCCCGCGGGCCGCGGCCTCCAACCGCTGGGCGAGGGTCAGGATGGACCAGTGCTCCACCGCCACTTCCCCGGACTGGTAGGCCTGGCGGAAGATGGGGTTCGGCGCGTACGTCGGAAAACTGTTCCCCGAATAGGCGGTCACCACCCGACGTACCAGCCCGCCCCGGAAGAAGAGGGCGCCGAGGGCGCCGAGGCTGGTCATCACCAGGGTCAATTCCGGGTCGGTGCCCCAAAATTGGCGGGCCACCTCCCGGGCGACGGCCGTCCAGCGGCTATGGCCCAGCATCACGTGCACCGAGTCACCGGGGTGGACATGACGTTCGACCGCCTCGGCCAGGCTGATCCCGACCTCGGTCACGGCCCCAACCACGGTGTCGCCTGTGACTCGGGGCGGTCTACCCCGCGACAGAACCGACCGACACTGACCACTTCGTCAGGTTAGCCACCGGTCCGAGTGCGATGTCGATCCTGTGACCACCAACGCTGGCAAGGGCAGTGGTCGCCCACCGCGACCGGTGAACGAGGCCGGGACAGTGGCCCCGTTCCACCCAGCCGAACCGACGGCCGGCATTCCGGCCAGCAAGCGGGCGCGGCGCAGCCAAGGGCGCCAAACCGGCCAAGGAGAGGAGCCGCTGTTGACCCCCCGAGGAAGAGCAGCCACCCCCGCCGCTCTCCTCCTCCACGGTACCCGTCCGGCCGGGGTCATCCCTTGTAGGTGCGCATGAACCCATAGACGCCGGCGAAGTTGGCGTTCACGTCGTCGGGCAGCGGATGGGGAGCGCCGATCAGTCGGGCACCCCACAGGATGTGGGCGCTGCGCTCAACCAGGGCGGTGATATGGAGCACCTTGTCCGGGGTGGGACCGACCGCCACCATCCCATGATTGGCAATCAGCGCCGCGCCACGATCCTTCAGCGCCGCCACCGCCTGGCTCCCCAGCTCGGGAGTGCCGCTGGCGGCGTACTCGGTCACCCGCACTTCCCCGCCGACAAAAATGGAGAACTCGTCGATGCACGACGGTATCGGTTCGTGGGTGACGGCGAACATGGTGGCGTGGACAGGATGGGAATGGATCACCGAGCCGATGTCGTCATAAGCCGCATAACACGCCAGATGCAGCGCCATCTCCGAAGATGGTGAACGGGTCCCGGCAATGACCTTCCCGCTAGGGTCGACGGTCACCAGGTCTTCGAGTGTCATGGCGGCGTAGTCGATCGAAGACGGCGTGATGCAGAGGTTGTCATCCTCGGTGCGGGCGGAGATGTTGCCGGCGGTGCCCTCCACCAGGCCACGCGCCAGCATGTCCTTCGCCGCGGCCAGCACCGCGTTGGCGGCGTCTTCCACAAATGCAGCCATTCCCCTACCTCCTCGGCAGTCGTCGACATCCGTCGTTCCCCGCACGGCACGTAACGGCCGATGGTATCCCGTAGCGGTCCAGGCTGTCCGACTCGTTGGTTCCCCAGGTATGAACCTGGCTAGTGTCAAGAAATGGGTCTGCTTGATAATCGGGTCGCTCTCGTCACCGGTGCGGGGAGGGGAATCGGCCGCGAGGTTGCCCTGTGTCTGGCCTCGCAGGGAGCCAAGGTGGTGGTCAACGACATCGGGGTCGGCCTCGACGGCCGGGGTGGGGATGAAGACCCAGCCACACAAGTCTGCAAAGAGATCGCGTCACTGGGAGGCGAGGCCGTCCCCAACCACGATTCGGTAAGTGACTTCGAAGCCGCCGGCCGGATGATCGGCACCGCCATCGACACCTTCGGGAAGATGGACATTCTGGTGAACAACGCCGGTATCGTCCGCGACCGCTCACTGCTGAAGATGACCGAAGACGACTACGACGCGGTCGTCGCCGTCCATCAGAAGGGGACGTTCAACGCCACCCGGCATGCCGCCCCTCACATGAAAGAGGCCGGGTACGGGCGCATCGTCAACATGACGTCGTCAGCCGGGCTNCGAGGGAACTTCGGGCAGACCAACTACGGAGCGGCCAAGGCGGCCATCATGGGCATGACCTTCGTGTGGGCCGTCGAACTGGGCAAGTACGGGATCACCGTCAACGCGGTGGCCCCGTCCGGCACCACCCGAATGACCGAAGGCCTCTATCAAGGAGCCGAGCCACCGGCCAACGAGGACCCTGCGCTCAATGCGCCCCTGGTGGCGTTTCTGGCTTCGGAGGCGGCTTCGTTCGTCAACGGGCAGGTCCTGGGACGCACCGGCTACGCCTACACCCTGTTCCAGACCCCACGTCAGATCGCCAGCATGTGGCAAGAGGGTGGGTGGACCCCTGAAGAGGTCGCCGACCACTTCCATGAGGTGCTCGGCCAGCACCTGCAGCCGGTGGGCATGCCCAGCCATCCTCTGTTGGGCAAACGCGACTGATCCGTCGGCGCATCCGGCGTCCCGCTCAGGTGACCGCCAACCGGGCCTGTAACTNCTGNTTCAGGACTTTTCCGGCGGAATTCCGGGGCAGTTCGTCGATGAACTCCCACCGCCTCGGCGCCTTGTAGGCGGCCAACGAAACGAGACAGTGCTGCCGGAGTGCCTCGGCATCGGTCTCCCACCCCGGCCGCAGCACCACCACGGCAGCCACATCCTCACCGAGGACATCGTGGGGCACCCCGATCACCGCAACCTCGGCTATCCCCGGGTGGGAGAGAATGACATCCTCCACGTCGATGGCGTACACGTTGCTTCCGCCCCGAATGATCACGTCCTTCGCCCGACCCCCGATGTAGAGGTAACCGTCCTCGTCGAGACGCCCGATGTCACCGGTGCGGAGCCAGCCATCGACCCAGGTCGCCGCGGTGGCTTCGGGGTCGCCGAAGTACTCCCGCTGGCGACCGGGAATCCGAAGCCGNACCTCACCNTATTCACCGGTCGTGATCTCCCTCCCGTCGCCGTCGACACAGCGGACCTCGGCGGGAGGGAGCGGCTTGCCCACCGATCCCGGGCGACGCACCGCCTCGCCCTTGGGCATCAGGCAGTAGACCGACCCGGCCTCGGTCATGCCGTAGTTATTGGAGACCAGTGCATCAGGCATCCGCTTTTGCAGGCGATCGATGGCCGCCGGCGCCAAGGGTGCGCTGCCGACGGCACAGACCCGGACGGAGGAGAGGTCGGCCTCATCGAAGTGCGGGTGACCGAAGAGCAGTTGGACCATCGCCGGGACCAGGAACACCGCCAGAGGCGCTTCGGTTTCGACGAACCCGAGCCACTGCCCGGGGTCGAAGTGGGGTTGATACGCGCTGGTCATCCCCAACTTCATCGGGGTGTAGACGAAGCTCACCCCGGCGAAGGTGGCCAACGGGCTGGCGTGGAGCCACAGGTTCCCGCTCCACGAAGGCACAGAGTTGGGGACCGCCGAAGCATTGGCGTGCCGCACGGCCACACCCTTGGGGTGTCCGGTGGTGCCCGAGGTGAACAGGATGTCCGAGAGGTCGTCCTGGTCGACCGCGACCTGGTAACTGGTCCCGTCGTCGTCGAGCACGTCGACCCACCAACGACACCGCGGACCGGCTCCTTCGGCGTCCGGTGACCATGCCGTCGCCCGAGTCCCGGGGTCGATGGAGGCATCTACCACCAGGGCCAATGTGGCCGGAACGTCCGAATCACCGGTGCCGATCGACAGGGCGCCCTCGACCCGCTCGTCATCGGCAACCAGTGCCACCGCCCCGGCATGGGCGAGCATGCTGGCGACTTCGGGAAGCGCCAACCGGAGATCGAGCGGCACCACCGCAGCTCCGGCTTTATGGATGGCGGCGTAGGCGATGACCCAGCGAAGGGCATTGCCACCACTCAGCCAGATGGCGACCCGGTCGCCCCGGCCCACGCCTGCCGCACTCAACCCACGGGCGAGCCGGTTGGACTGGTGTTCCCACTGTCCGAAGGTGAGGTGGTCGGCTCCCATGACCCGATAGCCAATGGCGTCGGGGAAGAGGTCCGCCATGCTCGCCAGCTGGCCTACCTGCAATCCGGAGCGACCAGCCTTCGACCCACTCATGTGATGTCACCCTTCCTCTTCTGCACCCGGCGTGCCGGCCAGGCTCTGCGGTACCGTCGTCTTCGGACTACATCATGACTTCCCCGGCTCACAAGGGGAATCCCATCCAGACCCAAGGAGTCATCCGATGCGCGGTGATGCTGAATTCGGAGGCCGTATCGGACACGACTGGCGGGATTCAGAGCCATGGTGGCCACCCGTTCCCGAGCCTCCGGCCGGCGCTCCGAATGTCGTGCTCGTCGTACTGGATGACGTCGGGTTCGCCCAGCTCGGTTGTTACGGATCGGACATTGCGACCCCGGTGATGGACGCACTGGGGGCCAACGGGATCCGTCTGTCCAACTTCCACACCACCGCGCTGTGCTCCCCCACCCGGGCCTGCCTGTTGACCGGGCGTAACCACCACCGGAACGGCATGGGACGGGTGGCGGACCTGGCCATCGGCTACCCCGGCTACTGGGGTCGCCCTCCCAGGGAGAACGGCTTTCTGAGTGAGATTCTCCGGGCCAACGGCTATGCCGGCTACGCGGTGGGCAAATGGCACCTGACCCCCGAGGATGAGACCCATATGGCTGCGCCCCGCTCCACCTGGCCCCTGGGTCGAGGGTTCGATCGTTGGTACGGATTCCACGGTGGCGAGACACACCAGTTCGCCCCCGCCCTCTATTACGACAATCACTCCATCCGACCACCGGCGACGGTCGAGGACGGATACCACCTCAGCGAGGACCTGGCTGACCGGGCCATCGAGTTCGTCGCCGATCTGCGGGCAGTGGATGCCGACCAACGGTTCTTCCTCTACGTGGCTACCGGCGCCTGCCACTCCCCTCACCAGGCTCCGGCGGAATGGATCGGGCACTACGCCGGCGCGTTCAATGACGGTTGGGATGCGTGGCGTGAACGCACGCTGGCACGCCAACTGGCGCTAGGGATCGTGCCACCCGGCACCGTCCTCTCACCCCGGCCGCCCTGGGTGCCGGCATGGGAGACACTCGACGATCGCCAACGGGCGGTGGCCGCCCGATTCATGGAGTGCTTCGCCGGCTTCCTCTCCCATACCGACCATCAGCTGGGTCGGGTGATCGACTTTCTTCGCCAACTCGGCGAGCTCGACGACACGCTGATTCTGGTGGTGTCGGACAACGGCGCCAGCGCGGAGGGCGGTGCGGAGGGCTCCATCAACGATGTGCGACTCTCCAACCTCGACCCGGCCGGGATCGGTGAGATGTACGACCGCATCGATGAGATCGGTGGCCCGCTGGGCCACAACAACTATCCGTGGGGCTGGACCATGGCGGGCAACACCCCGTTCAAACGTTGGAAGCGCGAGGTGCACCAGGGAGGAGTGGCCGATCCGTGCATCGTCACTTGGCCGGCCCGGCTCGGTGCCAGTGCCGGACAGATCCGACCCCAGTTCGCCCACGCCATCGACGTTCTCCCGACGGTGCTCGAACTGGCCGGTATCGAGGCGCCGGCCGAGATCGAGTCAGTCCGCCAATCGCCTATCGACGGGGTGAGTTTCGAGTATCTGCTCGGGGTCGACGGTGCATCGGCTCCTGAACAACACGTCACCCAACACTTCGAGATGTTCGGTTCCCGCGCCATCTACCACCGCGGTTGGAAAGCTGTCACCTTTCATCCAGTGGGGCCTCTCTATGACGACGGACTGAACCCCAACGCGTCGTTCGAAGATGACGTGTGGGAGCTCTATCACGTAGCCGAGGACATCTCCGAGTCCCGAGACCTGGCGGCCGAATATCCCGATCGGGTGGCCGAACTTGTGGCCTTGTGGTGGGACGAGGCGCGCCGGAATCAGGTGCTCCCCCTCGACAATCGCGTGCTGTGGGCACTCACCCACCCCAAGCCCGACCATCGCCGTCCCCGGACCCGTTTCCGGTACTTTGCCGATGTTTCTCCCGTGCCTGAGCAGGTCGCAGTCAACGTACGTAACCGGTCCCATCGCATCACCGTAGAGGTGAGCGTCCCGGTCGGTGTGGTCCCCCGGGGCGTGCTACTCGCCCTCGGGTGTGCCCTGGGGGGATGGTCCTTCCACCTCCACGAAGGACGACTCCGCTACGTTCACAATCTGTACGGCAAAGAGCACCACGTCATCGAGGCAGCCGGTCCCCTCGGGTCGGGGGATCACTCCGTCTCGTTCGAATTCGAAAAGGACGACGGGCTCGGAGGGCGGGTGGTTCTCACCTGCGACGGTGAGACAGTCGCTCAGGGTACGTTGCCACGCTTTACCCCTTCGGGTTTCAACGGCGTGGGGATCGGCCTTACCTGTGGGTATGAATGGGGGCCGGCGGTTGGGCGCGACTACCAGGCACCCTTCCGATTCAACGGGGTCATCAACATGGCAACCGTCGAAACCATCGGGCCGCAGGTCAGGGATCCATTGGCCGAGTTGGCCGCCATCCTCGCCGAACAGTGAGCGCAGATCAGCCCAGGGCTCGGCGGAGGAAGCCGAACATGCCGATGGCCGTCAGCACCAAGCACGCTCCGACCGCGGCCACAAAGCAGATCCAGGTCTGGATATGGGGGACATTGGGCACCAACATCCCGCGAAGCCCCTCACTCACGTAGGTCATCGGATTGAGCGCGCAAACCACCTGAAACCATCGGATGTGGCTGAGGGAGGGCCATGGGTACTGACTCGACCCGGTGAACAACAGTGGGGTGAGCACCAGAGCAAACGTCACGTTGATTCGGTTGGGGGCAACGAACGTGCCCAGCACGAGNCCCATGGCCGCACCCATGAGCGCGCCGATCAGGGTCATCACCACCACCCCGGCAGCGGCNCCGGCACTCCAGGGGATCGAACCCAGCAACCACACCCCGATGGGGAACATCACGCCCGCGGCAATGGTGGCCCGCATGGCCGCGATCACCACTTTCTCCAATGCCACCGCGCCGATGGGGAGCGGGGCCAGCAAGCGGTCCTCGATCTCGTTGCTATAGGAGAACTCGATGACCAGGGGCAGCGCGGTGCTTTGCAGACCGGTGAGCACCGCGGCCAGTGCCACCAAGCCCGGGAAGAGCACCTCGGCATATCCGGGCCGGGCGTACCCCAACTGGGTGAGCACCTTTCCGAACACGAACAGCAGAAACAGCGGTTGCAAGATCACCTGGGCCAGGAAGATGGGGAACTCGCGCCCGGTGACAAAGAGATCCCGGCGCAGAATGGCCAGCGCGGTCTGCCATGGGCCCCATGGCCGGACCCGTCCGGAGGGAAGGGCCCGGACCTCGAGATCGTCGACCGCCGTCATCGCAATGCCCTCCCGGTGAGATGAATGAAGACATCCTCGAGGGTCGGTTCCCCGAGGCGAACGTCGGTGAGCCGGCCGCCGGCATCATCGATGGCCTGGGCCACGACGGCCAGCAGCGGCGCGGTGTCGCCCTGCACGTAGACCCGCAAGCGCCAGGCACCCCCCGGATCGTCGAGCTGTTCGACCCGGTCGACGGCGGCCAGTCTCATCAGCGCCCCCTGGACGGCGGACCCATCAACTGCCCGTCCCGGCTCCACCGTGCAGTCCAGGGTCCGCTCCCCGGCCATGTCCCGGACCAGGGCGGCGGGGGCGTCGAGGGCGAGCAGCTTTCCATGGTCGATGATGGCCACCCGGTCGCTCAACGTGGTGGCCTCCTCCATGTCGTGGGTGGTGATCACCACAGTGGTCCCCTCCGACTTCAGCTGGGCGATCCGGTCCCACATGAAGAGGCGGGCGGCGGGATCCAGTCCCGTCGAGGGCTCGTCGAGGAATAACACCGTCGGGGCGTGCATGAGGGCTCGGGCGATCATCATGCGTTGAATCTGGCCCCCGGAGAAATCGTCCGGCCGCCCGTCGGACCTGTCGGCCAATCCGAACTGAGAAAGCAGCTCATCCGCCCGGGCTTTCCGCAAACCTCTGGGCACTCCGTGATAGCTGGCGTGAAAGAGCAGGTTCTGCCGCACCGACAATGAACGGTCGAGGTTGTTCTGTTGAGGCACCACCCCCAGTACACGGCGGGCACCCACCGGGTCGGCCACCACGTCGATACCCGCCACCCGGGCGTGACCGGCGGTGGGGCGAATCCTGGTGGTGAGGATCCCAATNGTGGTGGTCTTCCCGGCCCCGTTGGGACCGAGGAACCCGAACACCTCTCCGGGTTTCACCCTGAAACTGATTCCCGCCACCGAATCGACAGGCGCCTTGGGATACCGCTTGACCAGATCCGAAACCTCGACCGCCACCGCATTCTCGGAACCCATCACACTTGCCGTTCGGCCGACCTCAACGGGAAGCCGGATCCACCGGCAGACCGAGGGCGGAGATGAACTGTCGGCTGCGGCGTCGGTAGCCACCCTCACCCTCCGGCGTGGGCGCGGCAGGGGAAAAGAGCACGACCCCGCCGACCGGGGTCACCG
>JGIcombinedJ21911_10000339_pt1 | contig 14468 bp, 12 predicted proteins | sample BarGraNGADG00211_FD_21911 | JGI IMG/M metagenome (IMG submission 21911)
CGGGCATACAATCTCATTGTCAATTATAATTTGTTTCAATTCAACAAGATTGGTTTCATTAAGGGCTTTTGAGAACCTGGCATTCAGCTCATCTATTTTTAACTGGTTAGCCAGAACTCTGGGATTTGTCTCCCTGAATTTTATTTCATCAAAAGCTTCGCCAAACCTTTCTCTTGCCTTTTCCACCTCTTTGGTTATCTTATCATCGATCTTAGCAAGGTGCTCTTCAATAAGGACATCTGCCCTGTACCTCTTTTTTGAATCTTTATTATCAATGAGGGGATCATTAAAAGCGTCAACATGACCAGAAGCTTTCCAGATTGTCGGATGCATGAATATAGCTGAATCGAGGCCTACAATATTATCATTCAGCAGTACCATGCTGTCCCACCAGTATTTCTTGATATTGTTTTTCAGTTCAACTCCGTACTGGCCGTAATCATATACTGCACTTAATCCGTCGTAGATCTCACTTGATGGAAATACATATCCATATTCCTTGCAATGGGCAACCAGCTTTTTAAAAATATCTTCCAGAGCCATAATTATTTTATTTTACTTTAGAGGAAAACAAAAGTAATTCAAAATGTTGTGTTTTACAATGTGTTTTCTTAGTTAGGATCGTTTTAGAAGTTGGTTTAGGCAACTATAAAAGGTTCTAAACCTTTAAATCTATTTGTATCTTTACCGCTTCTTTTGTATTTAGAAGTCATGAAAAAGAGAACTGATTTTCTGGTGATAGGTTCAGGTATAGCCGGACTTACTTTTGCGCTTAAGGCTGTGAAGTACGGGAAAGTTACTATTGTTACTAAAGCAAACCTCGAAGATACAAATACCAGATTTGCCCAGGGAGGCATTGCTGCTGTATTCAGCGAACCCGATAATTTTGAGAAGCATGTAAGTGATACTCTGATTGCGGAGGGGGAATTTGTAATGAGGAAGTTGTAAGAATGGTTGTTCAGGAGGCTCCTGACCGGATTAAAGATCTTATTAATTTGGGTGTCTCATTTGATAAGAAGGAAGATGGTACATATGATCTTGCAAAGGAAGGAGGTCACACCGAGTACAGGATATTACATCATAAGGACAAAACTGGTGAAAGCATCCAGAAGACTTTAATGGAACGGGTTAGAAACGAACCAAATATCAACATTCTTGAACATCATTTTGCAATTGAGATACTTACGCAACACCACCTGGGAGAAGTGGTTAAAAGAAACTATCCGGATATAAAGTGTTTCGGCGCTTATGTTGCTGATCTTGTCAACCAGAATGTAATTACATTTCTTTCAAAAGTGACAGTTGTGGCAACAGGGGGAATAGGGAACGTATATCTTACAACCACAAATCCTGAAATTGCCACAGGCGATGGAGTTGCCATGGTTTATAGAGCGAAAGGCACAATTGAGAATATGGAGTTTATCCAGTTTCACCCTACATCACTGTACGATCCGGAAAGAAAACCTTCCTTCCTGATTACTGAAGCGTTACGGGGTTATGGTGCTGTTTTGAAGAATCTTTCAGGAGAAAAGTTTATGAACAGGTACGATAGCAGAGGTTCGCTTGCACCCCGTGATATCGTTGCCAGAGCTATCGATAATGAATTGAAAATATGGGGAGATGATCATGTATGGCTCGATTGTACGCATCTGANTAAGGAGGGGCTAAAGGACCATTTTCCCAATGTATATGAACACTGTCTTGAACGGGGGATAGACATTACCAGAGATATGATACCCGTAGTTCCTTGTGCCCATTATTCATGCGGGGGTATTAAAGTTGATACCGACGGACAAAGTAACATTGACAGACTATATGCTTTGGGGGAAGCATCTTCCACCGGTTTGCATGGAGCAAACAGGCTGGCATCCAACTCACTTATTGAGGCAGCTGTTTATGCTCACCGGGCAGCAATTCATTCCGGGGCGAGGTTGAAGGAGCTGACATTTGAAGAAAAGATCCCCGTATGGGATTATAAAGGTACAACTCACCTCGAGGAAATGGTGCTCATTACCCAGAGTAGCAAAGAGGTACAGATGATCATGAGCAACTATGTCGGTATCGTCAGGTCCGACATTCGACTNGAAAGAGCCATGGTACGTCTTGATATTTTATATGAAGAAACGGAAAGTCTTTATAAAAAATCACTTATTTCCAAGAAGATTTGTGAATTAAGAAATCTTATAAATGTTGGATATATCATAATTAAAATGGCTAAGAACCGGCACGAGAGTGTCGGACTTCATTATTCGATAGATTATCCAAAACGGGCAAGTTCTGAATTCTAAAAGACAATATTTTTTTACGATGAACCATCTTGAGTCGNCATTCACAGGCAAAAACAGCTTCTGGCGATATATTGTTATGATCGCAACAGTTCTTATTGTTGCCAATACTATCGGTGCTTTACCCCTGATTTTATCAGTTGCACTTAAATCAGCTTCAAATCCCGAAGTGCTTTCCCAGCTTTCTGCAAATCCGAATGATTTTAGCGTACTGGGCCTCGAACCNAATATTGGGCTCATTATGATGCTCATCCCATTCATCACAGGATTATTTGCCTTTATACTACTGGTGAAGCCTTTGAACCACCGCACTTTTAAAATGACAATAAACGGTACCGGAAAAATCAGATGGGACAGGTTTTTTATATCTGCAGCTGTCTGGCTTATACTTTCTGCCCTTTATTTGTTCGTCTATCTCAAGATTGATCCTGCAAACTTCACAATTAACAATAAGACTTCTTCTCTTATTGTTCTGACGGTAGTTTCAGTGTTATTCATTCCGTTTCAGGCTGCATTCGAAGAGGTGCTTTTCAGAGGTTACCTTATGCAGGGATTTGCAGCACTGGTTAAAAACAGATGGTTCCCTGTGATAATGACTTCAATACTTTTTGGCCTTATGCATGCATTTAATCCTGAAGTAAAAGAATATGGCTTCCTGACTATGATGCCTCAATATATTATTTTCGGGTTAATTTTTGGTATTGTTACTATTCTTGATGACGGGATCGAAGCATCTATGGGTGCACATACTGCTAATAATGCTTTCTTGTGTATTATGGTCACAAACAAATCTTCAGCTTTACAAACTCCGGCACTTTTTGAGCAACAAACATTTTATCCATGGAGTGAATTCACCGGACTTATAGTATCAGGGATTGTTTTTGTTATAATCCTGAAAATAATTTTCAGATGGAATAATTTTTCTGTGCTTTTTGGGAAAGTGAAAGTTGTAAAAGNTGAAAAACCTGTAAAAGGTGTAATTGTTCCGGATGTTAATGGTGTTGTGGATATTGTAAATCAGATTCCGTAAACGGACGATTTATCATCTGTTCTGAATTCACCCCATTTTTGCCTTATCTCNTTAATGATGGTTTTGATATCGTCAACCTCTGCTGCAGTAAGAAGCTTAAGACGTGTTTCCTTAAAATGTGGCAATCCCTTAAAATAATTTGAAAGATGGCGACGCATTTCAAATATGGCTCTTTTTCCCTCTTTATATTCCAGGGATTTTTCGAGATGGAGTAATGCAAGATCCGNTTTCTCGTTTACAGTTGGTTCAGGCAACAGTTCACCAGTGTTAAGATAGTGCCTTATATCGCGAAAAATCCAGGGTCTGCCCACCGTTGCACGACCGATCATAATTCCATCAACACCGTACTGTTCAAACATCTCTTTCGCTCTTAAAGGCCCGTCAATATCGCCATTGCCAATTACCGGGATTTTCATTCGCTGATTATTTTTAACAGCTCCTATTAGAGTCCAATCAGCATTCCCTTTATAAAACTGGGCTCTTGTTCTGCCATGTATTGTCAGCGCCTGAATACCAACATCCTGCAATCGCTCAGAAATCTCAACAATGTTTTTGCTGTCTTCATCCCAACCAATTCGGGTCTTGACAGTAACAGGAAGCTTAACTGCTTTAACAATTGCTTCTGTCATTTCGATCATCAATGATATATTACGTAGCATACCGGCTCCGGCGCCCCGGTTGGCAATCTTTTTAACCGGACAACCGAAATTGATATCAATCAGTTCGGGTTTTGCCTCTTCAGCAATTAAAGCTGCTTCAACCATTGAGTCAACCAGATGTCCATAGAGCTGAATACCCATAGGTCTTTCAGAATCATATATATCGAGCTTTCTGACACTCTTCTTCCCATCACGTATTAGTCCGTCGGACGAGACGAATTCAGTATACATAAAATCTGCCCCATTCATCTTGCAAACCATCCTGAATGAAGGATCGGTAATGTCCTCCATAGGAGCTAAGAATAAAGGATACTCACCTAGCAATATGTTGCCTATTTTCAAGATTTTAAAGTATTAGTCCTTAAAATACATTTTTAAAAATATTTTTTCATAACCTGAGAGTTCCTATGTGAAATCCTTTTAATGACTTTGTGATTAAATAATTTTACCACGAATTGTCATGAAGGAAAACACCAGGGAACACATTGAAAAGACCTCTTAAATTTGTATATTTAGTTCAGCAAAATTAATAAAATGGGCGACAAACAGAACCGATTCAGATTATACAGAGAATCACCTCTTTATCAGCTTTTTGTATCATTATTGATAATTATATTCCTTGGTTCTGCATTGTATACAATTCTTATTCTTCCTGGAAAGTTGATTTTCGGTGCAGATTTATCCATACTTGAAAAACCCGTAACTGCCCTCAGTGATAGCGACTTTGGATTTTTGAGGTACCTTTTTATAATACAGGACATTTCACTTCTTATCATTCCGTCAATTATTATCCTGGTACTTATGAAATCTGATCCTTCGGCCAGGCTGAGTGAATTTAAATTCCCGCTATTAAGGGAGGTTGGTTTAATTGTAATTCTTGCCTTTTGTATTTTCCCAATCACAAGTTTTACGGGACAAATTAATTCGGCCATGCATCTTCCGGACTGGCTTTCAGGTGTTGAACAATGGATGATAGAAAAAGAAGACAAGAACAACAGTTTAATCGATCTGTTAATTACTTCAAATACTTTTTGGGTAATGCTGCTGAACCTGCTATTGATTGGTCTGATGCCGGCAATTGCAGAAGAAATGATTTTCAGGGGAGTATTTCAGAAGATCTTTTCTAAACTCTTCAGATCAGGGCATCTGGCAATATGGTTTATTGCTTTTATATTCAGCGCTGTGCATTTCCAATTCTTTGGATTTGTTCCAAGATTCATTCTCGGACTGGTTTTTGGTTATCTTTTTTACTGGAGCGGTACCCTGTGGATTTCAATAATTTCTCACTTTGTTAATAATGCATTTCCGGTAATCATGGCATATATCCAGGGAATGGAGAAACTAAATGCACCAATAGATGTTCCTCTGTGGAAACAGGCAATTGGACTGCCTCTTCCAATAATTATCGGCTTTGTAATATTATTTTATTTCAGGGACAAAAGTAAAAATGACAGAGGATTGAGTACAGATCAGGAATTGGTTTCTAAAATGGATGAAGGCCATGTCTCGTTCTGAGCTTCAGTTGCAATAGCTTTGTCAAGCTCGCCTTTCCTGTAGAAATAAACTAATCCGTATTGCTCATTCTCTGTTTTTCTGTTCTCTTCTGGCAGGATATTGTGGCTATTTTCAACTTCATTCCATAATTGAAGAATTATTTCATCAGCTTCTTTCCGGAGTTTGTGGTTCTTCTCAGTATAATCGATGGTCCGTTTTCCAAGTGTGTTATGATAGGTCCAGGCTTCTATAAAATTTTCAAATCTGACTTTTACAACTGCAATTGTTGGGTTTGTTATCGGACTTCCTCCTTTTTTTATTCTGAATTCTTCTCCTTCTATAATCCTTCTACCCCAACTCATTAACTCGTTTTCGGTATTAAGTGATGGGACAGTTGATTCATCAGTTGCAAGTCCAAAGTAAGCCCTCGTTTCAGCGGGCAGTTCACCACGAAAGATTGCCATATTCATTACCCTTATAAAGTGAGTAAGATAAATCCGTGCCTTCCTTAAAATTTCATTATAGTCTCTGCTTTTCTTGTTTTGTGAAGCCAAAACCAGCCGGTACATATGAAAGTTATGGTCGAATTGCGGCAGAAATTTCTGAAGGCGGACAATTGTTTTAGACGAAAACGCCAGCTTATTTGGTGGAAGTTCTTTCCCTATTTCAAGTGCAATTCTCATTGCCTTAATACGGGCGGTGTCAGTGTTGGGTAATCTTCTGTACGGCATGGTCGGATCAAAATGTTAAGAATATGTTGACAGCATATGCGAATATAACAATCTTTAGTTAATAACCTGGCTATTCGTATTTTTATTGATCTGATTACTATAAATATCAACTTTTTTTTTCAGACTCAGGATTGTTGCTATCATTTAAACGAAACTGACATAATTTGGTTACAAAAAACTACCTAAAAATTCAGAAATATTTGAACTAATGTAACTTCATTTTTAAAAAGGAATAGGATAAAGGTTACTTGATGAAAAAATTTTATGCGTAGTTTTTTTGGCTCTGGCAGAGTTGCTCATGAATGTTTCATTTTCTGACGAAGAGAAGGCTGAAGAAGCGAAAAGAAATAACATTAACTTTATAGTTTATATTCGATTTAAAAATTCAGATATGTTTAAAAGTGAAGTATACACCAACAGGAGAGAAGATCTCCATAAAAAACTGAAAACAGGTATTGCTCTTTTTATAGGCAATACCGAGGCACCGATGAATTATCCAGATAACACATACCATTTCAGACAGGATAGCGATTTTCTATATTTTTTCGGACTTGACCTCCCTGGCTTAGCCGGACTTCTGGATTTCGATTCAGGAAAGGATCGGATATTCGGTAATGACTGCGACATGGGTGATATAATTTGGATGGGGCCCCAACCAACTATCAAAGAGCTTGCCCTTAGATGTGGTATTACTGATACTGCACCGATGGCTAACCTGGAAGAGACTATAAAGGTTGCACTGTCAAAGAAGAGAAAAATTCATTTTCTTCCTCCATACCGTGGGGAGACTAAGATGATACTGGGCTCACTCCTGAAGGAAAATCCCTGTCAGATGAAAACTCTTGCATCAGTCGATCTGATTAAGGCAGTTATTTCTTTGAGATCAATAAAGGAAAAAATTGAGATTGATGAAATAGAAAAAGCAGTTGCTATTGCTTACGAAATGCATGTTACTGCCATGAAAATGTGTAAACAGGGTGTCAGGGAACAGGATATTTTTGGAACAATTGAAGGTATAGCACTGGCAAAAGGAGGAGGGACGTCATTCCCAATAATTCTTAGCGTTAACGGTCAGACTCTGCACAACCATTCACATGGTAATACTTTAAAGAAAGGAAGGATGATGGTCACTGATGCAGGCGCTGAAACGAACCTTCATTATGCATCCGATATAACCCGTACAACACCGGTCGGAGGAAAATTCAGCCAGCAACAAAAAGACATCTATGAAATTGTATTAAAAGCCAATACTGAAGCGATAAAAGCAACCAGGCCCGGTATTTCTAACCGCGATCTGCATTTTATGGCGTGTAAGATTATAACATCAGAGATGAAAACTTTAGGACTGATGAAAGGTGATGTTGATGAAGCCGTTGCTGCAGGAGCACACGCACTTTTTATGCCTCATGGACTTGGTCACATGATGGGTCTCGATGTTCATGATATGGAAGCACTGGGAGAAAACTTCATCGGATATAATGATGAGGTAAAACGAAGTGAACAATTTGGTACAGCATTTCTTCGGTTTGCTCTGCCTTACAAACCCGGGCATGTATTTACTGTTGAGCCGGGATGTTATTTCATTCCGGAACTGATTGGGAAATGGAAAGCGGAAGGTAAATTCAAGGATTTTATTAACTACGGTAAAATTGAAGGTTATATGTCAATCGGAGGCATTCGCATTGAGGACAATGTTCTTATAACCGAAAAAGGGCATAAGGTTTTAGGTAAACCCATACCAAAAACAGTAAAAGAGGTAGAATCAGTTTGTTCCTAATTATGGGACGTCTTTTTGCCATAACTGATATTCATGGTTGNTTTATGCCATTTTATGAGCTTGTTGTCAATACTATTAAGCTTAAAAAATCAGATCAGCTAATCCTTCTTGGCGATTACATTGACCGTGGAGATCAGAGTAGAGAAGTCATAGATTTCATACTTGATCTTCAGAAGGGAGGTTTTAATATCACTACGCTTACCGGAAATCATGAAGTGATGCTGTGTGAATCCTATTATAATCAGGATCTGTTACCATTATGGCTGTTGAATAACGGTGAAACGACATTATTAAGTTTTGGCATTCAGGATATCCGGGAAATTGATACACATTACCTGGACTTCTTTACCACGCTGGAATATTACAGGAATCTTGGCAACTTTGTTTTTGTTCATGCCGGATTTGATGATCTGGCAACTAATCCTTTTTCAGATAAACAAAGTATGATTTGGGAGTGCCGCCTTTCGTATCATAATCCGATGTTATCGGGAAAAACTATAATTCATGGCCATCGTCCTAAAACTGTCTCCTATGTCAAAAGACTTATCGCTGAAAAATCAAATGTTATTCCAATTGATACCGGTTGCGTTTATGGCAAGGAGGATGGCTATGGAGTTCTTTCTGCACTTGAAGTAAATAGCATGGCTCTTTTTTCGGTTGACGGTTATTAAAAATATGTTCAATTATTCACAGCATTTTGCTTTCTTGCCTGACCCGGAAAAACTGCAATGCTTTCGTGACCCACAGAATCAACAGACTGGATTCCAAAAAAGTAATTATCCTTTGAATAGGGCAGGGTTACTTCATTCCCCTTCACAAAAATCTTTTTTTCCCATAATGGCTGAAATGTCTCTCTCATCAGGATATAATAACCTGAAGGTTTTACTCCTTTTGATGGAGATTCCCATTTAAGAATGGTTTTATTTGTGAGTCCGCCAGTAACTATCCCGCAATTTACAGGTTCATACGGAGCGAGGGCAAGGTTGGCAATCGTGGCCAGATTAATTCCGGCATTTTTTCTTACATATTCATAATCAACATATTCAGGCAGGTCACCCTCCTGAATGCCATTAACCAGCTCAGGAATTTTATGGGTGCGATCATAGTTTTCATTATATTCACAAATTCTGACTGCAGTAAATCCTTCCTGACAAAAAGGAGTATGGTCACCACCACGTCCAAACCTGTCATTTCTGAACACAAGAGTTACATTTAACTGTTCAAGGTATCTCTCACCAATTTCTTTTATATACCGCGCAAGCTGGCGTGCTTTACTGTCATTTTCACCCGAAGTATATTTTCTTAAAGCAGCCATCTGATCAGTTTCAAGAGCCGGAATACCTTCGCTGAAAACCCTTACCCTCATATTATCGTTCAGAAGCGTTTCACTTGAACCGCTGTTCCCTATCATGTCATTATTCAGCATTGCAATTATATTCCAGTTTTCCTGTTTTGCTTTTGCTGTCATATATTTTGCACCATATAATCCATGTTCTTCGCCGGATACAGCCATAAAAACTATAGTAGCTGAATACTTCCTGGTTGACATTATTCTGACAAGTTCCAGTATTGCAGCAACACCCGATCCGTCATCGTTTGCACCCGGAGCAAAACCGGTACTGTCATTATCAAGTGCAGCACGTGAATCCAGATGAGCACTTATTATAATTTTCCTGTCATCGCCAGGATCTGTACCTTTAAGTATGGCAACCACATTTTTTAGTTTTACCGCGTGAGAAATTCTCTGTCCCCTTCCGCCAACGGTATATTCCTCAAATTTAACTTCAAGACGTCCATCCGAAGCAGCTATATTCTTTTCCATCTCAGCTTTTATCCAGGTCCATGCTGCTCCATACCATGTACCGGGTCGTTTTGATCACTCATATTATGACGGGTATGAAAGCTTACCATCTTACGGACAGACTGCTCAATATTTCCCCTGGAGATTTCATCAGTCATCTTTTTTATTTCCGGATCACGTACTATTATTGTCTGAGCATTAGAAGATAAACCCAGAATAATGAAAAACAAAATCAGAGTGTATCTTTTCATATTGATTTGTAATTTACCTTGTTTGTTTAAGGTATTTATCATTTCTATTTTTTTTTTTAGAAGGCTTTATAATATTCCCGGAAAAGTCGGGCTATGTTTACAATTTTGATCTCTTTCGGACATTCTGCCTCGCAGGCACCTGTATTTGAGCAATTACCAAAACCAACTTCATCCATCTTTTCAACCATAGCCCTCACTCTGTCTTTTGCTTCAATACGTCCCTGGGGCAATAGAGCGAACTGGGATATTTTAGCAGAAACGAACAACATTGCAGACGCATTTTTACAAGCGGCTACACAGGCGCCACAACCGATACAAATCGCTGAATCAAATGCATCATCCGATTTCTTCTTATCAATCAGGATTGAATTGGCTTCAGGTGCTGCCCCGGCATTCACCGAAATGAATCCACCTGCAATCTGGATCTTGTCGAAAGCGGATCTATCCACAATAAGATCTTTGATAACAGGGAAAGGCTTTGCTCTCCACGGCTCCACCCATATTGTATCTCCTTCCTTAAAGTATCTCATTGAAAGATTGCAGGTAGTTATAGCTGGCACTGGTCCGTGAGGATGTCCGTTTATGTACATTCCGCATGACCCGCAGATACCTTCCCGGCAGTCGTGATCGAAAGCAATGGGGTCCTTATCCTCTTCAACAAGCTTTTTATTGAGTGCATCAAGCATCTCAAGAAAAGACATCTCAGGGGATACATTATCCATTTTATAGTCAACGAAACTTCCTTTGGTTTTAGCGTTTTTCTGGCGCCATATCTTAAGTGTTAACTTCATATGCTTCTTTAATTATTTTATACTGATCGATAATATTAAATCATTTTAGAGAATCGCTCAGAGCGCGGAGCTCAGGGCTCAGAGGAAAAAAGTTTTAACCCTGCGCCCTGTGCCCCGCGCCCTGTGCTTCTATTTATAGCTCCTTACTTTCAATTCCACATTCTCAAATTTAAGTTCTTCCTTATGGAGGATATGAGGGTTCCCTTCTCCTGCAAATTCCCATGCAGCCACATAAGCAAACTCTTCGTCGTTTCTGCGGGCTTCTCCATCCGGAGTCTGATATTCTTCCCTGAAATGTGCCCCGCACGATTCATTCCTGTTAAGAGCATCTTTTACAAGTAGTTCGCTAAGCTCGAAATAGTCAGCAACCCTGCCTGCTTTTTCAAGTTCCTGATTCAGTTCAGAAAATTTCCCGGGAACAATAAGGTCTCTCCAGAACTCATCCTTAAGTTCCTTGATAAGCACAAGAGCCTTCTTGAGTCCTTCTTCGTTTCGTACCATTCCGCAGTAGTCCCACATTATTTTACCAAGCCGTTTATGGAATGACGCTGAAGTTTGTTTTCCTTTTATTGAAATAAGTTTATTAAGTCTTTCAATAACTGTTTTTTCAGTCTCTGCGAATTCAGGTGCATCGGTTGAGATTTTTGGAACCCGGATCTCGTCTGCCAGATAATTACTNATTGTATTTGGCAGAATGAAATATCCGTCACCGGCAGTCTGCATCAGAGAACTTGCTCCGAGACGGTTTGCCCCNTGATCAGAGAAATTGGATTCTCCTATTGCATATAGTCCGGGAATTGTTGTCATAAGCTCATAATCAACCCATAAACCTCCCATTGTGTAATGCCCGGCCGGATATATACGCATTGGCTCTTCATATGAGTCAATACCTGTTATGGTTTTATACATATCGAACAGGTTGCCATATTTGTTCTCGATAGCTTTTTTACCCTGTTTTTTAATTGAATCCCTGAAATCCAGATTTACAGCAAGTCCTGTTTCACCAATGCCATAGCCGGCATCACAGCGCTCCTTAGCTGCCCTGGAAGCGACGTCACGTGGAACAAGGTTTCCGAAAGCAGGGTATCTTCTTTCAAGAAAATAGTCCCTTTCATCTTCAGGTATCTGATTTGCGGGCCGTGTATCTTTTTTTGTTTTAGGAACCCAAACGCGCCCGTCATTACGCAGCGACTCCGACATGAGTGTGAGCTTTGACTGGAATTCATTCAACTGCGGAACACAGGTAGGGTGTATCTGAACAAAACTTGGATTAGCAAAGAATGCACCCTTTTTGTGAGCTTTCCATGCTGCTGAGGCATTTGAATTTACTGCAAGAGTCGATAGATAATAGATCGTTCCATAACCGCCGGTAGCAAGCACAACGGCATGGGCTGAGTGTCTTTCGATTTCGCCTGTCAGAAGGTTACGAGCAATAATTCCGCGAGCCTTACCGTCAATTAGAACAATATCGAGCATCTCACGACGTGGATACATTGTGACATTGCCTTTTTTTATCTGCCTGTTCAGGGAGGAATAAGCTCCAAGCAGGCATTGCTGACCTGTCTGGCCCTTTGAATAAAAGGTTCTGGAAACCTGGACTCCACCGAACGACCGTGTATCAAGTGTTCCACCATAATCTCGCGCAAATGGTACTCCGAGTGCCGTATAATGGTCAATAACTTCATTGCTTACTTCAGCTGCACGGTATACATTTGCTTCCCTGGCTCTGAAGTCACCACCTTTAATCATATCATAAAACAGCCTGAAAACACTGTCCCCATCGCTCTGATAGTTTTTTGCTGCATTTATTCCACCCTGTGCGGCGACAGAATGTGCTCTTCTTGGAGAATCCTGGTAACAGAATGTTTTTACGCTGTACCGAGTTCGCCAAGTGAGGAAGAGGCACCAGCTCCCGACAATCCTGTTCCAATAACAATTATTTCAAGCTTCTTCTTGTTGGCAGGGTTAACAAGTTTAACTGAAGCTTTATACTTTGTCCATTTCAATGCCAACGGACCATCAGGTATCTTTGAAATTAGTTTTCCCATGATTATAATTTTTTCTTTTCAGATTTATCTGAAAAGCCATAATGTAATTGAAATAAATGCAAAACCTGCAGGTAAAATGACAGCATAAACCACTGCAAGAGTTTTAATAACTGGAGTCCACAATCTGTGATTCAGACCGAGTGTCTGAAAAGCAGAATAAAAAGCATGATAAAGGTGAAATCCGAGTAGTGTAAAACAGGTCAGATAAATGATATCATATGCCGGGATCTTAAAAAGACTGTGAGCCACAGAATAAAAATCCTCAGGATTCCCTTTAACTATTCCAAGTTTTATGAAGTAGAAATTGAACCAGTGAAGGACCAGAAATGTAAGAATTGTTGCTCCTGTCCAGATCATGAAACGGGAGAAAAAGGAAGTCTCCGATTTATTGTTGCTTACATAACCAACCGGACGGACAAGCCAGTTCTGGATCTGTAGGAAGATTCCCCATGAAATATGAATCAGTATCGCTCCAAACAGAACAATCTCCATTATTTTTATCAAAGGGAAAGTTGCCATAAAATGGGCCGCAGTATTAAATGGACCTGGTTCACTCTTAAGCAGCATCAGGTTGATAGTAAGATGAACAGGTAANAAAGTGAGAAGGAATAGACCGGCTAAAGCCATCACAAATTTCTTGGTAATTGAGGAAAACAAAATTTTACTCATTGGTTATGAAATGTTTAGATTTTATCTTTTAGCCTGAAAAGGAAGTTTATCAAAGTTAGAGGTATTAAATCAGATTTACAATTTTATGCTAATTATCACAAATCTATACTTGAATTATGGATGTATTCCATTATTTGATAATTGGCTACCTTTACAAAATAAAATAATTTATTAATATGTTTTTTTCATACAGTGGAGGTAGAATTCACTATTCTGATTCGGGTAATGGCACTGTCATTGTTCTTCTTCATGGTTATCTGGAATCTTCTGAGGTCTGGAATGGTTTTGCTGAGAAACTTAAATCAGAATTCAGGATCATATCAGTGGATCTCCCCGGTCATGGTCTTTCCGATGTTTATGGAGAGGTGCACAGCATGGAGTTTATGGCGACAGCAGTAAAAAACCTGGTTGATAGTCTTGATCTTAAAAAAGTTTTCCTGTTAGGCCATTCTATGGGTGGTTATGTCGCTCTGGCTTTCCTCGAACTGTTTCCTGAGTATCTCCTGGGGTATTGTCTTTTCCATTCACAGCCATTCGCTGATACTCCTGCTGCTCTTGAAAAAAGGAGACGGGAAATTGAAATTGTAAAAGCAGGGAAGAAAAACAAGATGTACCCTGACAATGTCATAAGAATGTTTGCCCCTTCAAATCTTGAAAAATTCTCGGATTCTCTTCGTAAATCAAAAGATATTGCCTCGCAGATACCGGGAGAAGGAATAACTGCAGTTCTGAACGGGATGATGATAAGACCATCCAGGTTGTCTTTTATGGAAGATGGCAAAATACCATGTTTATGGATATTAGGTTTGATGGATAATTATATTCCCTGCGATATTATCCGTGCAAATGTGAACCTCCCTCCTAATGCGAGAGTTATTGTTCTGAAAGAATCAGGACATCTGGGCTTTATTGAAGAAGAAGAGAATTCTCTG
>JGIcombinedJ21911_10000347_pt1 | contig 14371 bp, 14 predicted proteins | sample BarGraNGADG00211_FD_21911 | JGI IMG/M metagenome (IMG submission 21911)
CGCGATAATGGAGCAACGCCGGCTTTCAAGGGATATGGTGGTTTTCCGAATACTCTCTGTACATCTGTCAACGACGAAGTGGTTCATGGTATCCCATCAGACTATATCCTTAAAGAGGGCGATATAATATCGGTTGATTGTGGAGTGATATTAAATGGATGGTATGGCGATAGTGCCTTTACTTTTCCTGTTGGTGAGATCACAGAAGAGGTAAAACGGTTGCTTGAGTACACAAGAGCTTCTCTTGAAGTAGGTGTTAAAGAAGCCATAGCAGGAAACAGGGTTGGAGATATCTCTTTTGCGGTTCAAAGCAAAGCTGAAAGCGGAGGTTACTCAGTGGTAAGGGAACTGGTTGGTCATGGAATTGGAAGAAAACTACATGAACAACCTGAAGTAGCTAACTGGGGAAAGCAGGGAACAGGACCTAAGATGGAAAAAGGACTTGTAATTTGTATCGAACCTATGATCAATGCCGGAAAGAAAGAGACATTGCAGATGAGAGACGGATGGACCATCAAAACAGCTGACGGGAAACCTTCGGCACATTTTGAATATGCCGTCGCAGTCGATAAAGGGAAAGCAGAAGTATTAACAACTTTTGAATTTATTGAAAAAGTTTTAAATAATATGTAATCGTATGGCTAAACAACCATCAATTGAGCAAGACGGTACAATCATCGAAGCCTTGTCCAATGCAATGTTCAGGGTGGAACTCGAAAACGGGCATGTAATAACCGCACATATTTCGGGAAAGATGAGAATGCATTATATTAAGATCTTGCCAGGCGATAAAGTAAAAGTGGAAATGTCACCGTACGATTTAACAAAAGGTAGAATAACATTCAGATATAAATAAGAAATATTAAGGTAATGAAAGTAAGAGCATCTGTAAAAAAGCGCAGTTCTGACTGTAAGATTGTCAGAAGAAAAGGTCGCATTTACGTTATTAATAAGAAAAATCCCAAGTTCAAACAGAGACAGGGATAATTTTAACTAATTTTGCAACTCATTTAAGAAAAGATTTATATGGCACGTATTGTTGGTGTAGATTTACCAAGAAATAAAAGGGGCGAAGTAGGCTTGACTTACATATACGGTGTAGGCAGGAGCATTGCACAGAAAGTACTCGATGAGGCTGGTGTTGACAGGAATGCTAAGGTCCAGGATTGGACTGATGAACAGATCAATTCCATCCGCAGGATTCTGAATGATAACTATAAGTTAGAAGGAGAACTTCGCTCGGAGACACAGATGAATATTAAAAGGCTCATGGATATTGGCTGCTATCGGGGTGTTCGTCACAGAATAGGTCTTCCTGTAAGAGGGCAGAGCACAAAGAATAATGCCAGGACACGTAAAGGCAGGAAAAAAACAGTTGCAAACAAGAAAAAAGCTACTAAATAAATAGATTATGGCAAAGAAGACTGGAGCGTTAAAAAAGAGGGTCGTTAAGGTTGAACCATCAGGCCAGGCACATGTTCATTCATCATTTAATAATATTATTGTTACTCTGACAAACAATTCCGGTCAGGTAATATCATGGGCATCTGCAGGGAAGATGGGATTCAAAGGTTCCAAAAAGAATACACCTTATGCCGCTCAGATGGCATCTGAAGAATGTGGTAAGGTAGCCTATGATCTTGGTTTAAGAAAAGTAAAAGTGTTTGTTAAAGGTCCGGGTTCAGGTCGCGAATCAGCTATCAGATCAATAAGCAACGTTGGCATCGAGGTTACTGAAATCGTTGACGTAACACCAATGCCACATAATGGCTGCCGTGCTCCCGGAAGAAGAAGAGTTTAGAAATTATAAAATTGATTATTTGAAAGTTATAAATTTATAGCATAATGGCAAGATATACTGGCCCAAGGACAAGAATAGCAAGAAAATTTGGTGAACCGATCTTCGGTCCCGACAAGCACATGGAAAGGAAAAATTTTCCTCCCGGACAGCATGGAATGAACAAGAAGCGGAAGAAGACATCAGAATATGGTGTTCAGCTCAGAGAAAAGCAGAAGGCAAAATACACCTATGGTATGCTTGAGCGTCAATTCCGGAATACTTTTGAGAAAGCTTCAAGAAGTAAAGGTGTTACTGGTGCAGTGCTGCTCCAACTTCTCGAATCCCGTCTCGATAATGTTGTTTACCGGCTGGGTATAGCTCCAACACGGGCAAGTGCACGCCAACTCGTTTCTCACAGGCACATAACTGTTAACGGAACGGTAGTAAACATACCTTCATTTCAGCTTAAACCAGGTGATATTATCGGCGTCCGTGAGAAATCAAAATCTCTTGAGTCGATCGTTGATTCACTTACCACTAAAAAGTATTCAAAGCTCACATGGCTGGAATGGGATGACACGCAAATGGCAGGTAAATTTATGAACGTACCTGAACGTACTGATATTCCTGAAAACATCAAGGAACAACTTATNGTTGAATTGTATTCTAAGTAATAATATTTAAGAAAAATTCTATGGCGATTTTATCATTCCAGAAGCCTGATAAAGTAATAATGCTGGAAGCGGACGACAAACACGGAAAATTCGAATTCCGTCCGCTTGAACCTGGCTATGGCATTACTGTCGGCAATGCACTAAGAAGAATTCTTCTCTCTTCTCTTGAAGGTTTTGCCATTACAACAGTCAAGATCGAAGGCATTGATCATGAGTTCTCCACCATAACCGGTGTTATGGAGGACGTAACAGAAATTATCCTGAACCTGAAACAGGTTCGTTTCAAAAGGATAGTTGATGATGTTGATCATGAAAAAGTTACAATCAAAGTCAGTGGTCAGGATGTATTCAAAGCAGGTAACCTTAATAATGCTCTGAGCAGTTTTGAGGTACTAAACCCCGATCTGGTTATATTCAGAATGGAACCGGATGTCAAAATACAAATTGACCTTACAATTAATAAGGGTAGAGGTTATGTCCCTGCTGAAGAGAACGAACCCGTAGACAGTGAATTTGGACTAATCGCTATTGATGCTATTTTTACTCCTGTCAGGAATGTGAAATATTCAGTTGAGAACTATCGTGTTGAGCAAAAAACTGACTATGAGAAACTTCTTTTCGAGATCGAAACGGATGGTTCAATTCATCCGAAAGATGCTCTCAAGGAAGCAGCAAAGATTCTTATTTATCACTTCATGCTATTTTCCGATGAGAAAATCACTCTTGATTCGGATGATAAAATGGCAAACGAGGAGTTTGATGAGGAAGTATTGCATATGAGACAGTTGCTCAAAACAAAACTGGTCGATCTTGATCTCTCNGTAAGAGCTCTTAATTGTCTGAAAGCTGCAGAAGTTGAGACACTTGGTGACCTGGTTAAGTTTAATAAGAACGACCTTCTTAAATTCAGAAACTTTGGCAAAAAATCACTCACCGAGCTTGATGAATTGCTCGAATCGATGAACCTGTCATTTGGGATGGACGTAAGTAAATATAAATTGGAGAAAGATTAATATAAACTGGTTAAGGAAATAGAGAAATGCGACATTCAAGAGTTATTAACCATTTAGGAAGAACAAGTTCACACCGGAAGGCGATGCTATCGAACATGGCTACATCACTTATCCTTCATAAGAGGATTACTACAACAACAGCCAAAGCCAAAGCACTTCGCACATTCGTTGAACCGATTATTACTAAATCAAAAGAAGATTCTACACACTCTAGGAGAGTGGTATTTGGATATCTGAAAGATAAGACAGCTGTTGCTGAGTTGTTCAGAGAAATATCCCCAAAAATTGCTGAACGTCCCGGTGGATATACACGTATATTAAAAACCGGAAACAGAATAGGAGACAATGCAGATATGTGTATTCTGGAACTTGTTGATTACAACGATGCTATGCTCGGAGGGGAAGCTGCAAAAACCAAAACAACAAGAAGAAGAAGAGCACCGAAGAAAAAAGAAGAATCTGTAGCACATATAAAAGTCCCAAAGACTGCTAAAGTAAAGGCAGAAAAGACTGAAAAACCTGTTGAGAATGCTAAAGAGACTGATGTAGAATCAGTTCCGGAAGAAAAATAAAATGTTTATAAAATATTAAAACGAAAAGGGATGAGTAATTAATGACTTAATCCCTTTTTTTGTATATTGCATAATTGTTTAATAATAAAATAAAAATCTATGGGTCAGATAGTTAGTGTTCATGCTCGTGAGATTCTTGATTCCCGCGGCAATCCGACAATCGAAGTTGATGTAATGACAACAAGTGGTTATTTTGGAAGGGCAGCTGTGCCATCAGGCGCATCGACCGGAGAAAATGAGGCGCTTGAGCTCAGAGATGGCGATAAGAATCGTTATNTGGGTAAAGGTGTTCTGAAAGCTGTTCATAATGTCAATAATGTAATTGCCGAAGAGATAATAGGAATGGATGTTACCGATCAGGCCGGTATCGATAAGAAAATGATCGACCTCGATGGTACAAAAACAAAAAGCAGCCTTGGAGCCAATGCAATACTTGGTGTCTCCCTGGCAGTAGCAAAAGCTGCTGCTGCATATCATGGCTTGCCATTGTTTCGTTATATAGGCGGCACAAATGCCGTTACATTGCCTGTTCCGATGATGAATATCATTAACGGAGGATCTCATTCGGATGCCCCGATTGCTTTCCAGGAATTCATGATCAGACCGATTGGTGCTTCTTCATTCAGCGAAGGACTGCGTATGGGTACTGAAGTATTCCATTCATTGAAAAAGGTCCTTAAAGAACGTGGATTAAGTACTGCTGTTGGTGATGAAGGTGGATTTGCTCCTAAGTTTGATGGAACGGAAGACGCACTCNATACTATTGTAAAGGCCATTATTGCCGCCGGGTACAAACCAGGGACTGATGTAACTATTGCTCTTGATCCGGCAGCTTCAGAATTCTATGTAGACGGAATGTACAATTANTCGAAATTTGAGGGTCCAAAAGGTGCAAGAAAAACATCAAAAGAACAGGTGGATTATTTTGAGCAACTGATAAATAAATATCCTATTGATTCTATTGAAGACGGAATGGCAGAAAATGACTGGGATGGCTGGAAGTTAATGACTGAAAGATTAGGTAAGAAAATCCAGATAGTAGGAGATGATGTATTTGTAACAAATGTCGACTATTTGAAGAAAGGTATTGAAATGGGATGTGCAAACTCAATCCTTATAAAAGTCAACCAGATCGGTTCTCTTACTGAGACCCTGAATTGTATTGAGATGGCTCACAGGGCAGGCTATACGACTGTTACATCGCATCGTTCAGGTGAAACTGAAGATACAACAATTGCAGATATAGCAGTTGCAACTAATTCTGGTCAGATCAAAACCGGATCGGCAAGCAGAACNGACAGGATTGCTAAGTACAATCAATTACTGAGAATTGAAGAGACTCTTGGAAATCTGGCTGTATATGGATATAAGAAATAAATAGAAATAAATAGAAATAAAAGGGCTGTCTGAAAGGATGGCTTCTTTTTTTCTCCCATTCCCCCTTTCCCCTTTCACCCTTTCACCCAATCTCCCCCTCATTGTTTTTTTATATAGAATGCCCATCTCATAAGTCTTCCCGCCGTTATTAACAATTGTTAATAACTCCTGTTTATATCACGTTTACAATAACGGCTTTGTTTTCATTGTTTTTAAGGATTCCTGGTGTAAATTTGATTCTATCAGGTGAGCGATAAAAGACTGCTCGAAAGATGTGGAGACGGAAAAGGTTACTTAAATGAAACAATATCCGTTTCGGTCAGACCTTCGGGTCTGCGCACCAGGAGAGCCGAAGCCTGAACTAAGCGGACCCTGCGTTCGTGATGTTCAGAAAGTCAGCGAAAACCGGAAACGTTCTTTCGAAGATTGAGTCACAGGGCTTCAGAAAATGAGGGGCTTCGGCTCCGGGTTATCTGAAACTGATGCCGAATCCTTCGGGAAATAAGCACCAGTGCCTGAAAGACACTTCGTCCCGGAAATCCCGTCGCAAGACAGGAAGAAAGGACAGCCGGAAGGTTCTGCTGTAACAGGCAAAACCCGAAAGCCAGGGGTTGCAAAAACTGGTCTTGTATCAGAAGAAGCGACCGGTCAGAATAACAGTAATCTGGCATCGTTAACAGCCTTGGTTGTAAACGGTGGATGGGAACTAATCCTTGTGAATAGTTCCCATTATTGTTTTTATACCCCCCGAAAATTATAAATTAACATCAAACAGAATATTCGTAGGGACGTTGCATGCAACGTCCCTACGAATTCAATATCTTTGAGTATCAAATTAAAAACACACTGATGAGTTACTCTGGATTAGCAGCTTTTATTACTGAACTCGAGAAAAAAAATGAACTCGTAAGGATTAAAGCATTTGTTAATCCGATACTCGAAATCACGGAAATAGCCGACAGGGTAACCAAATCCGGAGGAAAAGCATTATTGTTTGAAAATACCGGAACCAGCTTTCCTGTATTGATTAATGCTTTCGGATCCGATATCAGGATGGCAATGGCAATCAGCAGGAAAGATCTTGATGAGCCGGGAACTGAAATTGAGAGTATATTTAAAGTTGTATCGGATATTAAAGAGACATTTTTTCGAAAACTTACAACTCTGCCCTCCCTTATCAAACTGGCAGCTTTCCTTCCCTCGCATATTAAAAGAAAAGGCACGTGCCAGCAGGTAATTAACATGATACCTGATCTGAATATTCTGCCTGTCCTGAAGTGCTGGCCACACGATGGAGGCCGTTTTATAACTCTGCCTATGGTGCATACCAGACATCCGGAAACAGGGAAAACAAATATCGGAATGTACAGGATGCAGATTCTTGATAAAAACACAACGGCTATGCACTGGCAACGTCATAAAACCGGAGCCAATCATTTTGAGGCATGGAAAACAAAAGGGAGAAAAATGCCGGTCTCGGTGGCTCTTGGAGGCGACCCGGTTTATACATATTCAGCAACTGCTCCGTTACCCGAGAACATTAATGAATATATTCTTGCAGGATTCCTCAGGAGAAAGAAAGTTAAGATGGTAAAGTGTATCACTAACGATCTTTTTGTACCGGAAGATGCTGATATAATTCTGGAAGGTTTTGTTGATCCGGCAGAAGATCCGGTATGGGAAGGTCCGTTTGGTGACCATACCGGATTCTATTCTCTGGCCGACTGGTACCCTAAATTTCATGTAACCTGTATTACTCATTCGAAAAAAGCGATTTATCCTGCAACAATTGTCGGCATTCCACCACAGGAAGATGCATGGCTTGCCAAAACAACAGAAAAGCTGTTCCTTTCACCTGTCAGAATGGCCATACAACCGGAAATAGAAGATTTTCATATGCCGGATGCCGGTATAGCTCATAACATAGTAATTGTAAAGATAAAAAAGAGCTATCCCGGACAGGGAATGAAAGTTTTAAGTTCTTTATCGGGAGCCGGACAGATGATGTTTACCAAGTATCTGATTGTTGTGGATGGTAACATCAATATCAGAAATTATAAGGAGCTGGCATCTCATGTTTTTGCTAATGTTGATTTCAGTATGGACCTGTTGTTCAGTCGAGGTCCCCTTGACGTTCTGGATCATTCTTCCGATAATTTTTCTTTCGGAGGAAAAGTCGGAGTTGATGCTACAATAAAGCAAATTGAAGAAAGCTCCGGAAGAAACAGAATTACTCAACCTGATAACCATAATATCTCTAAGACAAAAAGTGATTATTTCGACAGGAATATCATAAAAAACTATAACCTCAGCTTACTGGGAGATAATATTCCTATCCTTATAATATCAGTGAACCGATCGGAGGATCCAGATATTATTGCAAAGGTAAAAAGTATCTTCTTTACGATTGACCCCGATGGAATATTCAGGTTGATTATAGTGGTTGATCACACGGTTGATGTAAATGATTTGTTTATGGTGACCTGGCAATTACTTGGTAACTCAGATCCGCAACGTGATCATCAGTTTATTTCCCCCTTCACAGTTCTGATTGATGGAACAATTAAAGCTTACAGGAAAGGGGGATTTCCCAGAAAATGGCCGAATGTTGTTTGCTCCGATATTCACACTATTTCAACAATAGACAGGAAATGGGAATCTCTTGGATTAGGAGAGCCTATTTATTCTCCATCATTAAAATACATAAGGTTATGCCGGAAAGGCACTGATGAAATTATCATTGATTAGCTACGGATCAAATTTGAAATATGTGCATTTAACATACGGATAATTAGTCTAATTTTGCATAATCGTATGTTACAATTATATTTAACATATTCTCAAGTATATATCATTGAATGTATAATAATATTCAATCGTATACGTGTTGGCAGTCTGATTAATCTTTCAACCTCTCCTTACCGCTTTATTATCTATGGGACACTCATAATTTCTCTATTCTATCTGTTGTTTGTTTTTCAGACTAGAAAGCTTGTTAAAACGAGGAAACTTCTAAAAGAGAAGGAGCAATCTCTCAATATAATTGAATCGCAGAAAGTAGAGCTGGAATTAAAAGAAACGAACATAACCGATAGCCTGATATATGCACAAAGAATACAGGAGGCTCTTCTGCCGTCTGAAGCTTATTTTAGAAATCACTTTGAAGATTCCTTTATTTTATTCAAGCCTAAAAATATTGTCAGTGGCGATTTCTACTGGATAGAGAAAGGTGACAAGGTTTTTGTTGTGGCTGCAGATTGTACCGGTCATGGTGTTCCGGGTGCGCTTATGTCTATGATTGGGCTGAAAATCATAGAAAAAACCATCAACGAAGATAACATTGAAATTCCATCTAAGATTCTGGCGATAATGAATAAAGGGTTGGAAAAAACTTTCAGCAGAGAAAAAAACATTGGAACAATTATACGCGACGGAATGGATATAGGACTATGCGTAATTGATAGAAAAAGAAGAAAGGTAGACTACTCGGGAGCTTTTTTACCCCTTTATCTTATCCGTGATGGTAGTCTCATTGAGATAATGGCAGATAAGATTATTATTGGTATGAACCCTGAAGGGATACCATATACCGATCACGAAATAGATCTTTTGGAAGATGACATATTCTACATTTTTTCTGACGGATATGTNGATCAGTTCGGTGGTACTGAAAATAAGAAATTNATGTACAGACGATTCAGGTACCTGTTATTGACCATTCACNGNTTCCCTGTGAATGATCAGAAAGCTATCCTTGATGAAAACATCAAAAACTGGATGGGTGTGAATGAACAGGTAGATGATATGATGGTAATCGGATTCAGACCTTTANTATCAAAAACTAAATAATCTTTTTAATNTTATCNATAAGNGCAGCCGGCTGGAAAGGTTTGCTGATATAATCGTCTATACCTGCTGACAGACATTTCTCCTTATCCCCAATCATTGCGTTAGCTGTTATTGCTATTATAGGTACATGTGAACTGGTTGTGGATTCCAGGGCTCTGATCTTTTCAGCGGCTACAAGTCCGCTCATTACCGGCATCTGAATATCCATAAGAATCAGATCAAAATTAGTGGTTCCGAACTTATCAAGTGCCTCTTTCCCGTTTGAAGCAGTATCGATGCTATGAACAAGAGGTTTGAGGGTGAGCAGAGTGATCTTCTGGTTAATCAGATTATCTTCAACAAGTAGTATTTTAAGATCTTTGAGATCTTTATGAATTTTATCTTTCTGTAAAAGCTCTTCAATCTTTTGAGAAGCTATACTTTGCTTTGGTTCAACCAGTGGAATGGCATAAGGCAGAAATATGTTCAAAACAGTAGAGTTTGTTCCAACCTCCTGACTGAAAGTGCCCTTATCTGATGATATAAATCTAGCAGCCAGACTTTTTTCGACTCCAATATCATCTATCAGGACAATGGGATTATCGGTTTGTATCCTCAGATCAATAATACTTTCAGTACCTGATTCTTTCGTTTTCTTAAGGTTTATTGTGACCTTAGTAGCTCTTTCTAATGATTGAATCTCAATGGTATTGAAAAGATCAAGAAATATCTGTTTAAGAATTATCGGATCACCAAAACATTCAAAGTCGCTGAATTCCTTTTTGTTTAAAATGAATTCTATATTGGCTTTATCTTTAAGACTATATAGCTCAATAGTATTTTGAATNGTTGATAACAGATTAAACNTAATAGCCTTTCTATGCTCATAACTCAGGTTCCCGGCAGACTGCATTGTTAATTCATTAACAGTGGTTACCATGTTATTGGTTGAAGCAATAAAAGTTTCGAGTAATTCTTTTTGTTTTTTCTGAAGGCCTGATTCCATCAGCATATCAGAGATAATAACCAGGTTATTTAAGGGTTCTCTTATCCTATGTGANAAATCGATAATGACATCATCTTTTCTTTCATTCAGCGAAGAAAACTCCTTTAAAGATTCTTTGAATTTATTGTTAAGAACCGATGTTTTTCGGAGTGTAATTATACTGAGACTTGCAGCTGCTACAATTATGCATCCTGCAGGAAGCTTAAGATTAAAAGAGATTAGCAATAAGGCAGAAATGAGGCCGAAAAGTGCAATAAGCGAGTACTTTTCAATTATCTTCCGGTTTTTTTCGAAATATTCTTCAGAAGACATATTAAAACCTTTATTGTTAGTCCTGTTTTCAGTATCACTGACCATAAACCTGAATTTTGAGGTAATGTAAATTTACAAAAAATAAGTAATAAATATACATTAACTGAAATTAACAACCTTCGAAGGAAAACGTTAAATTTGTGCATCTGGTACGAATTTTGAACTGAAAAGGAAAAACATCNAATGCTATGTTGAAAATATTCAGGATATTTTTTTTGGTCAGCCTGTTTTCACAATGTATGCCTNTTCTCCACTTGTACGGACAGGAGAAAGAGGGGATGGTTAAATACACTCCTGATTTCAGGTTTAATGATGGTATTTACCTCAATTTTGACCAGGTAAAATTAAATAGTCCTATACCTAAAGCAAAAATTCTCACCTCAATAGATTATAACGACAGAGAATTCTTTAATAAAATTCTCGAAAGTGACAAGATCTATTTCTACGACAATATGGGCGTAAGACAAGAGATTGCGAAAAATACAATTTGGGGTTATTCACGCAATGGAGTGCTATATGTTCAGGTCCAGGAGAATTTCAACAGGATTACATTTGTTGGGAGCATCTGTCATTTTGTTGCTGATATAACTACTTATGATTCCCGTGCCTATAGCTCTCCGTACGGGTATTATGATCCATATTATTCACCTTACGGATACTCTAATTATTATAATCCATATAGCTCATATTATTCACCATACAGGCAATCAAGTATGACACGTAATGAATTAAAACAGTATTTGATCGATTTTGAGAGTGGAAAGGTACTGGAATTCGATGTGGAAAATACTGAACTTCTGCTCATGAAGGATAATCAATTATATGAGGAGTATGTTCAATTGTCAAGAAAAAAGAAAAAAGAACTTATGTTTGTATATATACGGAAATTCAATGAAAAAAACCCCCTGTATATACCTGTTGAACAATAACCTTGCCTTGAGAACATTGCTTATATTCTTTGCTCTGCTTTTTCCTGTTGACCTATCTACAGGTCAGGCTCCTTTCCCGGATAAAGAGGAAATAAAGCAATTCGAAAAGTCAAAAACCTGTGTTGTACTTGAAGATGATCCGTTTTCATCCTATAANTTATATATAAAAGAAGCAGTTGAAGCAAACTGGAAAATTACACCTTATGAATTTATTGCAGTAACTGATTTTAATGTCAGAAGACTGAATCCCGCTTATTCATTTATAGTTCTCACCCAGACAAATTTTGATAAGGACAAATCACATGGTCTCTATAACTTTATTAATCTGCTNCAGGGAAAAGATGTCAATAAACTTGCTGAGATGCCTGAAATTTGTGCTATTCCACTTTCTTTTGCCGGAGTAAATGATCTCGAATACAGTTACAAGCTAGGTCCCATTCTCTGTTTTATGCAGAAGCATGCANAACTGATTTCCGAAGATCCTTCACTGACATTGAGGAAATACCTTAAATATTATAATANAAATATACCAGACATCAAGGATAAAACAATACTCGTAGAACAAGANGATCTTTCTCCTGAAATAGCTACAATTAAAAAGATAAAAGCTATATATACCAGTAATATTAAGATAGTTACAAATGATGACATTATTGAAGCAATAGATAATAAAACTCCTAATACTGTGATCGTACATAAAGTTGGTCCAAGGGGTGACAGAAGATCGGGTTATTGCTTTGTAATGCTTATCGGTATCACTGATTCAGAAATGTACTACTATAACCTGCATATGGTTGACAAAGCCAATCCGAATGGTTTATTACCAGAAGATTTGAAACGACTCGAAAAATAATATGCAGCATTAGATAAGCTGAGACGTCTTTTTAATAAATNCGTAAACATCATGGAAGAGAACAGAGTATTATCAGAAACAGAAAGAAATTGGGCGATGTTATGTCACCTTTCGGCTTTTGCCNGTTTCTTTTTCCCGTTCGGAGGTATTATTGGTCCGCTGATCTGCTGGTTGACAAGAAGAGATGAATCATCATGGGTAAATATTAATGGGAAGGCATCTCTTAATTTCCAGTTATCTATGCTGCTTTATATAGTTCTCGCTATTCCTTTATGTTTCATCATTATAGGGATTCCAATCATTATGTTACTGGGAACGCTTAAGGTAATCTGTGTAATTATTGCCAGTGTAAAAGCGCCTAAGGGAGAACTCTTCAGATATCCACTTGTTATTCCGTTTATACAATAATACCCCCCAACCCCCCAAATGGGGGGCTTTAGCGCATACTCTTTGGTTAAAAGTCCCCCATATGGGNATTTAAGGGGGTGAGGTTCCGCTGGTTATACTCTTCATACAATAACTATACACACTCCCAGGATTAATTTTCATTTTCCAAAAAAAAATTGTTAAATTTCTGTTTCATAAAAACATCATGTCATGGCAAATCAAAAAGAGAAGAAATCAACCAAAGTGACCAAGAAAAATGATGATTTATATCATGATGTAGAACAGGAAAAGCAGAAAAAACTTGATNCTGAGGAATACGATAAGCTGCTTATGAATCTTGAGGTTGAGCTTGTAAAACTNCAGGAATGGGTNAAAGCGAATAAGCTAAAGGTTGTTGTTGTATTTGAAGGCAGGGATGCAGCCGGAAANGGAGGTGTTATAAAAACTATTGCAGGTTGTCTGAATCCCAGAATATGCAGAATTGTTGCTCTTGGCATACCGACAGAAAAGGAAAAGTCACAATGGTACTTCCAGAGATATGCTTCCGAATTGCCGGCAGGGGGTGAGATCGTACTGTTCGACAGGAGCTGGTATAACAGGGCTGGCGTTGAAAAGGTTATGGGTTACTGCACAAATGATGAGTACGAGGAGTTTCTCAGATCGTGTCCTGAATTCGAAAAGATGCTGATCAGGTCAGGTACAATTCTTATTAAGTACTGGTTTTCAGTCAGCGACCATGAACAGGAAAAACGCTTCCAGGATAGAATAAAGGACCAGACCAAACGATGGAAGATCAGTCCCATGGATATCGAATCGCGTGATAAATGGATCGAATATTCAATGGCGAAAGACAAAATGTTCTCCTATACCGATACCAAACAATCTCCCTGGTATGTTGTACATGCCGATGATAAAAAGAGAGCAAGACTTAATTGTATAGACCATCTTCTATCTCTAATTCCTTACGAGGACCTTACACCCAGACCCTTGAAACTACCTCCGTTAAAACACGATGTAGCTTATGTCAGACCTCCGGTTACAGAACAGACATTCGTACCGGAAAAATATTGATTGTCAAGACAAAAGATAAAAGTAAAAAGATAAAAGTTGAGAAGTGAAAGATTTAGTTTTAAACCTTTTGATTGTTCTTTTGTCTTTATACTTTTGTCTTTTATCTTTTATTAGCTTATTATGTCCTCAAAACCATCCATACCGAAAGGAACCAGAGATTTCTCAACAGACGAAATGCTGAAACGTGAATATATTTTTGAAACTATAAAACAGATATTCAGGTTATATGGCTATCAGCCTATCGAGACTCCGGCTATTGAAAATCTTACTACTCTGCTGGGTAAGTATGGAGAGGAAGGAGATAAGCTTCTTTTCAGAATACTGAATTCAGGTGATTTTATGTCATCAGTAAGCGATGATGAACTTGCTAAGCGTGAATCTGGTAAACTCTCTTCCCGNATCTGCGAAAAAGGCTTGAGATACGATCTTACAGTGCCATTCGCACGTTATGTTGTACAACATAGGGATGAAATTATCTTCCCATTCAAAAGATATCAGATACAGCCGGTCTGGAGAGCCGACAGACCCCAGAAAGGCAGATACCGCGAGTTCTTTCAATGCGATGTTGA
>JGIcombinedJ21911_10000348_pt1 | contig 14367 bp, 16 predicted proteins | sample BarGraNGADG00211_FD_21911 | JGI IMG/M metagenome (IMG submission 21911)
TGGAGCGGGAAACGGGTCTCGAACCCGCGACCTTCAGCTTGGGAAGCTGACGCTCTACCAACTGAGCTATTCCCGCTCTGTGTGCGAAATATTATATCGTCGGGCTTGCCGCGGTCGCAATATCGAGGCATTTCTTCCACTGCCGGCGGGACGCCGGCGCTACGAAAGCACAACTGCCGGCGGGACGCCGGCGCTACGTCAGCAGAGCAATCACCCTTTCGGTCATTTTGAGTCGCTCCANAGTCCATAAGCGGCTGGTTTGGCTCTGTGGCTATCCCCCAATAGGGGTCACGAACGCTAAACTCATTGTCTTAAATGCCGATAACCTAATTGGGAAAATGCGGAGGTCTGATGCAAAAACCCAAGATTCTCGTCGTGGAGGACGAGCGCGACGTATCCAAAGTCATATCGATCAACCTCGAGCTCGAGGGGATGGAGGTCACCGAGGCACATGACGGCCCGACGGCCCTCGCCCTGATCGAGGAATCCAAGCCTGACTGCGTCGTCCTCGACGTGATGCTCCCCAAGATCAGCGGCTGGGACATCCTCAAGTTCATCAAGAACAACCCGGCCACCGCGGACACCCCGGTCGTGATGGTCACCGCCAAGGTAGGCGAGCGCGACCAGTTGCGCGGGCTGGGCGCCGGGGCGGTCAAATACATCACCAAGCCGTTCAGCCCGGTAGCCCTTACGGAAGCCATAAAGAGCGTACTGAAGCCCCAGGCCAGGGAGGAGGTAGCTCGCGAGCGCCGCGAGACGATCGAGCGCCTCCAGCTATCCACCATCCACAAGATATCGGATATCCTGATATCCGCGCCGGTACTCGACGACCTCCTCGAGGGGGTCTCGGACAAGCTCACCGCGCTGTTCGACCTCCCTCTGTGCGCCCTCATCCTGAGCGAGGAAGAGCCTGAGGTCTATGCGTATCGGGAAGCGTCGGGCGAGCCGGGCAAGGGCAAGAGCGTCAGCCGCAGCACCGTGACGGAAGAGACGGACGAGAAGCTCAAACAGGCGTTTGCCGCGAACCGGAGGCCGGCAAAGGTGAGCGACCTGGAGGATTTCGAGCTGGACCTGGTGTTCCCGGGAGCGCCGACCGCCGAGGACGGCTATGTCCTCCCGCTCTTCGAGCGAAACACTTACCTCGGCTCCATCGTGATCGCGGGCAAATCAGGGGTGAACCTCTCGCTTGACGAAGAAGACCTGCTCGCCACGATCGCCAACCAGGTGGCTGCGGCGGTCGCGCGGGCGCGGCTCCATGAGAACTTGCGCGAGGACGAGGTCATACACAGGCGCCTCCTCCACCAGACCATCACCGCCCAGGAGTCGGAGCGCAGGCGCCTGGCAGCCGAGATCCACGACAGCGTGGTCCAGTCGCTGGTCGGCGTCTCCTACCGGCTCCAGGCAGTAGAGAAGAAGCTCGGCGCCGACATGGACAGCGAGCTGATGGCCGACCTCAAGATACTCGAGGAACAACTGAACTCCAACATCAAGGAGCTGCGTGACCTGCTGCTCGGGCTGCGCCCGCCGATGCTGGACGATATGGGCCTTTTCAAGGCGCTCGAGACCCATCTCAAGAACTTCGGGATCAAGAACGCGATCCAGTGCAGCTTCCAGCCGCCGGAGAACCTGCCGCGCCTCACCCGGGACGCGCAGATAAACCTGTTCCGGATAGTGCAGGAGGCGCTCAACAATGTAGAGAAACACGCGGGGGCGTCACACGTGACGATCGAGATAGAGACGTCGCCACAGAAGCTGTACCTGACAGTGCGAGATGACGGAAAAGGCTTCAGTACGCAAAGGGCTCGCAGCAAGCCGAGGAACCTCGGTATCGCGAGCATGAGGGAGCGAACGGAACTGCTGGGCGGCCACTTGAAGATCAAGTCGGAAGNGGAGCGAGGNACCGTGGTCTCCATCGATATCCCATTGAGACAGATATTGGAGGGATGATATGTCGATCAAGGTAATGATCGTCGACGACCACAACCTGGTGCGCGAGGGCCTGAAGGCGGTCTTCGACCAGGGTGACGAGATCGACGTGGTGGGCGAGGCGGGCTCGGGCGAAGAAGCCATCGAGATGGTGAACAAGGTGAAGCCTGACGTCATCCTGATGGACATAAGCATGCCGGGCATGAACGGCATACAAGCCACCAAGCTCATNCGCGACGCCAACCCTGACGCGAAGATNGTGATACTGACAATGCTCGACCAGGAGGGATACGTCTACGAGGCCATCAAGGCCGGGGCGACCGGTTATATGCTGAAGAGCACGTCATCGGATGAGCTCGTCAATGCTATTCAGACAGTCAACGAGGGCAAGGCGCTTCTGCACCCCGACGCGACTGCCCAGCTTCTCAAGGAGTTCGTGACCCTCGCCCAGAACAAGGCGAAGGACTACGGCCTTTCAAACCGCGAGATGGAAGTGTTGCAGCTCCTGTCAGAGGGCAATACCAACAAAGAGATCGCAAAGGCTCTCTGGATCAGCGAGCAGACNGTCAAGACCCACGTCGCGCACATCTTCGACAAGCTGGGGACCTCGGACCGGACCGAGACCGTCGCGCAGGCACTTCGGAGCGGCCTGGTCACGTAATCAGTCTGACCAGACGCTGTACTCGGGGTTCTCGGGGACNCTCACCTTGAGCGCTTTCGGCGCCACGGAGAGCTCGAAAGTCTCACCCGCGCCGTACTTGTAGACCTCCCCGTCCACCTGCACGTACGACTCTTCCTGCAGGTAAACGGTAAATCTCTCGCTCTGGTCCCGNAGGATCTTGTTTGACCTGAAGTCCCGGTTGAAGCAGCGCATCAGCAGGTACCAGGCCCGCACCGGCGACTGCGGCCGCAGGGCGGACATGTCGATCCTGCCGTCGTCCACGAGCGCATCCGGCATCCACCAGACGTAGCGGCCGTAGAGNGGNGCGTTGCCGAACACGGCGATCAGGAACCGCCCATCGTAGACATTGTTGTCGCTCTCGATCCGCAGAAGCCGCGACGAGTTCCGCATCCTTTCCTTGAACACGATGCGGAGGCCGACCGCGACGTAGGCAGGTATCCTTATCCTCTTGTGGCTCAGGGTGCGGTAGGCGATCTCAGCATCGACCCCNACGCCCAGGGTCACCGCGGCGTACTCGTTGTNGTACTTGATGAGGTCCATGGGCCTGCTGAAGTCCGTCAGCAGCACCTTGAGCGCGGCCGCCCTGTCGCGGCCTATGCCCATGTTGTGGCAGAAGTCGTCGGCGGTCCCCGCCGGGAACACCGCCAGGGTCTTCTGCTGTTCAGGGACTGCCATCATGCCGTTGACCACTTCACTCACCGTGCCGTCCCCGCCGACGGCGACCACCACGTCGACCCGGTCCATCCAGCGCATGACGATGTTCTTTGCGTGTCCGGGGTAGTCGGTGAAGAAGGCCTCATGCCTCACGCCGAGCCTGCTCAGGTGCTTGAGCAGCCACACAGCTTCCTTCATTGCCCTGCCGCCGCGCGACACCGGATTGCAGATCACGAGGTAGGTCTGGTTGAGCGCCGAGAGCTCGCCCAGCTCGATTGGTTCCTTCTTGAAGTCGGCCTGGGTGAAGCGTTCCAACTCTAGCCCTCTTTCACGCCGCGCGGGACCCTTACGCTCATGGCTTGAGGCTCCACTTTCATCTCGAGGACTTCCCCCTTCGGGAAGATGCTCACCTCTCCATCGAACTGCGCGTAAACGTCATCCAGGCACTCTATTGTGATCTCGCGGGCATCGTATTCATCCATCTGCCTGGCCCAGGTGTGCTTTCCCGCGGTGGACATCCCGAACAGGAGAAGCGCCTTGAACCGGTTCATCATCTCGAAGGTCGCAAGGTTGATGATGCCGTCATCCATGCTCGCTTCGGGGAGCATCTTCATGTACCTGCCGTAGGAGCCGGCGTTTCCGGCGACGACGAGCAGGTAGTCGCCTTCCATGTGCTCGCCTTCGACGGTGATAGCGACCCTGGACCGTGGCGGCGGCTGGAACAGCATCGACAGGCCGTGATACCAGTAGGCCAGGAGCCGCAGGTGCTTGCTCTGGTAGCTGCGATAGGCGATCTCGGCGTCTAGGCCGATGCCCACGGTGACGCCGGCGAAGCGGTCGTTCACGCGCATGAGGTCGATGGTCTTCTCGTACCCGCCGACGAGCACCTTCAGCGCGTCGTCCCGGTCGAGCGGGATACCCATGTTACGCGCGAAGTCGTCGGCGGTGCCGCTCGGGAAGACGGCTAACTTGCGGCCGCGCTGCTTGGAGTTCATGATCCCGTTGATGACCTCGTTGACGGTACCGTCGCCGCCGACCGCGACCACTACGTCGACCACGTCGATCCAGTTCGCAACGAGGTCTTTGGCGTGGCCCGCCTTCTCGGTGAACAGTGCGTCGTGCTCGATTCCCATCCGGCGCAGCTTGTTGAGCAGCCAGATGCCCTGCCGCTGGGCATGGCCACCCCGGCCGACCGGATTCACAACCACAAGGTAACGTTCGTCGCCACTCTCCACCCTGACCTCCGTGCCGCGCTCGACTGCGAGGGGACAAAAGTCATCACAGGATAACACAACGGGCAAGGCAGCCTCGGCGGTGCCGGCTCCGCCATGGAACCGTTATAAGTTCTGATATCATAAACCGGGCTCCGAGCAGACTATGTTTACCGGGAAGGCGTTTGAAGAACCTCGCTCTCTCCAATACGACCAGGCTGAGAACCGGCGGCCTCGGGACCGCGGCCGTCTTTCGACGTCGCCTTCTCGTGGCGCTGGGGGCCGCCCTGGTGGTCTGTTTCGCGCTCTGGGGTGGGAGCTCTCTCGTGGCAGGACAGGCCCGCAAAGCTGCCCTCGAGCCGAAAGCCATCGCACCGCAGGGCAAGGTCCTGATGGTCGTCATCGACCGCATCGGCATGGACGACGTCACTGAGGCGAACGCCCCCAACCTGATGAAGCTTATCAGCAGGGGCGCCGTGAGCCTGATGAACGCCCGCATCAAGTACGACCAGTACGGCCTGGGCAGCTACCTCGTGATCGGTGCCGGCGGCCGCGCGCTGGGCGGAGCCAACGTCGGGCTGTCATTCAACTCCACTGAGAAGCTCAAGACAAACGAGGGCGGCACGATACTGGCCGGCAGCATCTACAAGTGGAGGGTCGGGCGGCGCGCTCCCGCGGGTGGCGCCGTCAACCTCTACATCGAGGAGATGAAGCAGAAGTCCGACACAGCGCAGGCGACCAGCCAGCCGGGCCTTCTTGGACAGGCCCTGCGCGACGGGGGAGAGCGAGTCGCGGTGATCGGAAACGCTGACTCCCTGATACCATCCTCTCCGGTCGACGTCGTCCCTCTCAACGAGCCGACGGCCCCTCAGACTACGAATCTCGAGCTCGCTCTACCTNCGGCTCCGGGCGCGCCGAGCCCGCAGACCGCGTATCCGCTGCAGTCGTTCATCCATCGGGAGGTCGTCTCCATCGCCATGGACGGGCGAGGAGCGGTCCCCTCTGGTGACGTCGCGACCTCGGTGGCCGGCGACTTCTCCCAGGTGGGCGGGATGCAGACCGACTTCGCCCTGCTGGAGCGCAAGACGGCGGCACTTCTGCCCTCTAACGACCTCGTGGTCGTCGACACGGGGCAGACGTCGCGGGTGGACGAACAGGCGGACTTCTATAGCCAGGCCGAGTTGGACGCCGCACGCGCGAGCGCGTTGAGACAAAGCGATGCCGCCCTCGGAAACATGGCGGGCATGCTGGACCTCACCAGAGACGTTGTCGTCGTCTGCACCCCGACCCCGACCCAGAAGATGATTGAGGACGGGGACCTGCTGACGCCGCTGGTCATCGCGGGCAGGGGCTTCGACAGAGGCAACCAACTGCACTCACCGACCACGAGGAGGACCGGCCTGGTCTCGAACTTCGACGTCGCGCCCACTGTCCTGGCGTCCCTGGGACTCAGTGCGCCGGGGGAGATGGACGGACGAGCGCTCTCGACCGTCGGCAGCAGCCCCGACCTCGCCGGGCTCAGGAGCTTCCATGACCGGGCCGTGACGGCCTACAACGCACGGAGACCGATGGTGAGGGTGTACGTGATCGCTTCCATGTGCGTCATCGCGCTGTTCTTCCTGGTGATGCTCATCCGCGAGGACCTGGTCAGGGGGCACCCGTTCCTGTGGTCGTCCGCGCTGCTCGCCTTGCTGGTGGGGCCTTTTGTGTGGCTCCTCGTTCCGGCCCTGGGTGTGGTGCCACAGGGGGTGATCATCGCCGTGGCGGTGTGCGCGACCATCGTGCTCGCGATCGCCCTGACTTTCCTGCGCGACAAGAGGTTGGCGGCCGGGGAAAGGCACATCAGCGGCGTGCTCGCGCGCCCGATGATAGCGATCTCGGGGGCGACGTTGCTGGTGATAACCATCGACCTGCTGGCGGGCTCGCCCCTTATGACTTTAAGCGCCTTCGGCTCGGACACCATCCTGGGCGACCGCTACTACGGGATAGGAAACCTGTACATGGGGTTCGCCGTGGGAGCCGCTATCCTGTTCACCTGCCTTGCGATCCAGTTCCTGACCGGTTGGTTCGACAAGCGCTGGAAGAAATACACTTTCGCGATCGTAGTGCTCGGCCTTGTCACGCTCATCCTGGGATTGCCGAGGCTGGGCGCGGACATCGGCGGGCTCATCACGGCGCTGGTCGTATCGCTTGTTACGCTGATGGGATTTGAGGGAAAGCGCATCACCGTTAAGCGGGCGGCCGTGGTCGTGGTCGTCCTGATCGTCTGCGTCGGCGCGGTGGTGCTGGTCGACGCGCTGATGCCGGGGTCCGCTTCATACGCGGGCAAGGCTATCAGCAAGATAAGCAGCGACGGCGTGTCGACCCTCACCTCGCAGGTGAGCCGCAAGCTGGGGGCGAACTGGGCGCTCACCTGGGCGTCGATATGGCGCCTCTTGCTGCTGTTCGGGGTCATAGCCTGGCTGGTCTTCAACTGGAGGTTCGGCCTGCTCAAACAGCTCAAGGAGAAGTTCCCGCAGATGCACGCGGGATTCATCGGCCTGACCGTCGGCCTTTTTGTGGCGTGGTTCTTCAATGATTCAGGGATCGAAGCGGCGGCGGCTGTTTCCGTGTTCCTGTTCGTGCCTTATTTCCTTATGCTGATACCGTGGCGTGGAAAGCCCGCGGAGGAGGCTTTGACGAAGTGAGCCGTTCCGACGACCTGGATGACAAGAAAGCACAGAAGCGCATCGCCAGGGCGGAAAAGAAGGCGGTGAAGCTGGCCGGCGTGGACCAGGGCCTGATCCACCGCTTCTGGGAACTCGTGAGCATGTTCCCGAAGATATCCACGCCGGAGCTCGAGCTGCGGGTCGAGCACTTCATCATGACTGCCGCGCCGGGCCAGCTCTTCATCATGCAGCGGGCCATCTTCGACGAGGCGACGCCGTACCTGCTGGAGGACGAGCGCGTGCGATACGTAATGTGCGCGCTGACCGGGAGGCAGATCGGGCTGGCGATAACCGGAGAATACGAGTCCACCGTGACACTCAACGACTTGTGCTTCCAGGTCGAGCGCGGGATCAGGGACAGCATCCCGGTGATATCGGTCGCCTCGCGGCGGGATTACGCGGACGCGATCCTCCTCAAGAAGGACCCGATAAAGATGATCCTGGGACGCAAGATCCGCGCGAGCAAGAAGTTCACGCTGCTGAGGTGGGGGCTGCCGTACGTCGAAATGCTCCGAGACCGGACCCTTTTCGAGAAGTACCTCTCGTACCAGCCTGAGGTCGAGCGTGTCCTCGAGGAAAACCTGAGGAAGATGGGATACTGACAGGGCACTCCTCGTCTGGCGGCATGAAAAAGCCGGGGCCTGAGCCCCGGCTGATCTATTTGGTAACGCTTACGCCTCCGCGGGCCTTCGCGGCACCAGCTCTGATAATATCGAGCCGGGCTCCGGTGCCGGCGCGGGAGCGGTTGCGGCGCGGGCTGTTGCCTTCGCCGCCGGCCTGGCCGCCTTCTTCTTTGCGGCGGTCTTTTTCTTAGCAGGCGCTTTCTTCGTGGCGGCGGGCTTCGCCGCAGGCTTCTTCCTGGTCGCGACCCTCTTCTCGATCACTGTCACGCGGTGCTCGATGCTCTGGAGGTCCGACCTCGTGACTATGCCCGTGTTTTCCAGCGCCCGCTGCACCGTCCTCGCCACGACGTGCGAGAAATCATCGCCCTTGGAGACCAGTCCCTTCTTGGTGCTCGCCATCTTCTTGCGGCCCTCCGGGGTCAGGCTCTTGCCCTTCTCGACCAGCCGCTCGGCGGCTTTCTCAATCTCTTCCTGGAGGGCGACTACGCTCCCGACCAGGAGGAATGGGATATCCGAGAGGTCTCTCTTCTCTGCCATTGGTCCTCCTATTTGCCTTTCTCCAGGGCGTGATCAATCTCATCGATGCGCCGCTCGACCCTCGCGAGGTCCGACCGAGTCACTATGCCTGCCGCGGAGAGGATCTTCTTGACCTCTCCACCGATGGACTGGATGAGCTCCTCCTGCCCCTTCTGCCCCTTCGATATCAGCTCGGCTACGGTCTGCTTCTCCCGCGTCCGCTTTATGAGCTCCGAGACCTGGGGGCTGTCGGCGATGTCCTCCTGCCCCATGCGCTTCTTGCCCTTCGCCACGAGGGCGTCGAAGAGCTCGACGGAGAGCTCGCCGAGGGTGTTGGAAAGTCCTTCGAAGAAGTACTTGGTCTCTTTCACGTCCATCTCATTTTTCTCCTGGTCGCGCGCTTCGAACTGCCTGCTGGATGTGCCATGCTTCTTGTCCAAGCCCCGAGCGAGGGTCTTCTAATGTACTATCCCGCTCGAGTTTACGTCAATACGCGCGCGGCCTGGCCCGCATGGTGCGTGACTCANTGCGCGGCACGACAGGCTCGGGCACCATCGGCCCACCCATCGTCTAACCGTTGAGGGGTCAGGCACCGTCTACCTCTCCGTCTACCTCGCGGTGGCGGTGAGAAACAAAACTCAAGGTCGCAACCTCGATGATTTGATAGAATCGTGACTAACCTAGGAGGTCACTGATGAAGAAAGTGGTTATCGTGTCCCTGGCGGTGCTGATGATCGGCGCGATCATCGCCGCCGGATGCGGGAGCAAGGCTACCAAGTCCGCGTCCAGCCCGGCGCAGCAGGTGCTGGAGAAGAGCCAGGCCAAGATGCAGGACGTGCAGACGGTCAAGATCACCGGCAAGGCCAACGTGCTGACGCCGCAGTCCGAGGTCAAGAAGGAGAGTTACGACTTCGACGCCTCGATGAAGATCATAAGCAAGGACGACGTCGAGATGCAGATGGTCGCGAAAGATTCCGCGGGCAAGACGACAGCCGTGTACATGCTCGGCGGGTATGTATACACAAATGACCCCACGACCGGCTGGACCAAGCAGAAAGCGCAGTCGTCCGGTAACGCCACCAGCAGCCTCCTGTCACCGAGCGGCATAACCGAGCTGAGCAAGTATGCCACGAACATGAAGCTGGAGCCCGTGCGGGGCGGGACCTACACCGTGTCGTTCGACGTGGGCTCCAAGTACTTCCAGCTGCTGATCGACCAGGCCACCGCCGGAACGGACACCGGCTCGACCTCCCCCAGCGGCGAAGACCAGAAGGCCGCGCAACAACTGGCCCAGACCATGAAGGACATGATGACGGGGATACAGATGGGCGTGGTCTACAAGATAGACAAGAACTCGATGCTCGCTCAGAGCTCGACTATCAACATGTCGATGAAGGGCGCCCCGATAGTAGGCGACATGACGGCAGACATGACCGCGAACTTCAGCGACTACAATGCTCCGGTCACCGTGACCCTCCCGCCCGAGGCGCAGAACGCGCGCGAGGTTCAGCCCGGGCCGTCCGGGATACCGAGCATCCCCGGGCTGGGACTCTGAGAGCAGGGATGTAGAGNNCGAAACAGGGGTCAGGCGGTTGCCTGGCCCCTTTCTCTTGGAGGTGGAGATGAGGCGNACNATGGCTGCGGTCGCGGCGCTGGTGGTTTTCTGTGCGGTCGCGTGGATGGCCGGCGGATGCGGCGGCTCGGGGACAGAGGCAAGGGCGCAGCAGGTCCTCAATCAATCCACTTCGGCCACCACCGCGCTCAAGTCCGTCAAGGAGAAAGGCTCCAACGGCATGAAGTCGCAGGACAGCTCGATCCCGGATGTCCAGGTGACATACACCTCGGAGATGGACCTGACCGATCCATCGAGACCCACGGCACACACCATNATCAAGCAGGGCGATACGACGATAAACGCTTACGCCTCAGGCGGGTACGTCTACACCGAGACCGGCTCGGGCAAGTGGCAGAAAGTCAAAGCCGAAGGGACCTCGGCCCTCGCTCCTAAGGACCTCAAGGAGATCGCCGCGGGAGCCAGGAACGTGCGGCTGCTTGCGGGAAACGGAGATCAGTACGAGGTCGCCTTCGAGGTGGGCGAGCAGGGATTGAAGGACTCTGACCTGCTGGGTGGCGCCGACCGCGACACGGAAGTCGGCAAGCAGACTGCCGAAGCGCTGAAGGACCTGAAGATGAGCGCGGTCTACAGTATCGCAAAGGACACCATGCTCATCGAGCGGGTGCACCTGGACATGAAGATGCCGTCGGTGGCGGAGTCGGGCCAGACGACGGGCGAGGTGACCGTGAACCTCAGCGGATTCAACCAGCCGGTGTCCATCGTTCTTCCCGAGGCGGCAAAGTCGGCAACCTCCAAATAGAGATGCAACAAGTGGTTTGACCCCTTGTTGCATGGACGGCTGCGCGCCCGTCAGCCTTTCAGATCCCGCAGGCACTCCAGCAGGTAATCGACGTCGGCTTCAGTGTTCAGGTAGCTGAAGGAGACGCGCAGGGTCCCTGTCTCGAGGGTCCCGATCGTCTTGTGCGCGGTCGGGGCGCAGTGGAGGCCGGCGCGCGTCGCAATCCCGTAACGCGTGTCCAGGAGTTCGGCGGCCTCCGGCGGCTGATAATCATCAAGGGTCAGGCTCACCACTCCGATGCGCGCCTGGACCTCCGAGGGTCCGTGCGCCGTGACTCCCCGCAGACTGCCCAGGCCTTCCTGTAGTTGGACGAGCAGCCGGACCTCGTGCTCGCGTACGCGGTCGATGCCCGTGGCCGATACGAACGTCACGCCCGCCCCGAGCCCGACGATGCCTGGAGCGTTCAGGGTGCCGCTCTCGAAGCGGTCAGGATACTCGGCGGGCTGCTGGAGTTCGCTCGACCTGCTGCCGGTCCCGCCGTAGCACAGGGGTTCGAGGTCGAGCCCCGGCCGGACGTAGAGGCCGCCAGTTCCTTGCGGGCCGAACAGCTCCTTGTGGCCCGAGAACGCGAGCAGGTCGATCCCCTGGTCCACCACGTCGATCGGAAGCCGCCCGGCGGTCTGCGCCGCGTCCACGAGCAGGGGAATGCGCGCTTTCTCTGTGATTGCGGCGACCTCATCAACGGGCAGGATCGTCCCGGTCACGTTGGAGGCGTGGTTGAGAACGACCAGTGACGTCGCCGGCGTCAGGGCCTTCTCGAGCTCGCGCGGGTCGAGCTTCCCGTCACGGGCGCATTCGACCACCGAATATGATGCGCCTGACGCGCGCGCGGCCTCCAGCGGNCNCATCACGGAGTTGTGCTCCATGGAGGAAGTGACGACGTGGCCGCCCGGCTTGACCAGCCCCTGGATGGCTATGTTGAGGGCCTCGGTGGCGTTCTTCGTGAAGATCACACGCAGCGGGTCGGGGGCGCCGAGGAGGTCCGCGACGGCCTGCCGCGCCTCGTACACCATCCTGCCGGTCTCCACCGCGCGCCAGTGGCCCGAGCGGCCGGCGCTCCCTCCGATATCGCGCATGAATCGCTCGACCGCCCGGTAGACGCCTTCGGGCTTCGGATATGTCGTGGCGGCGTTATCGAGATATACGGACCTGCTTGCCTTCTCCATCTCACCCCTTGTGCCGGGTTACGTCATGAGTCTAACACGCTCCAGCGTGACCGGACCCTGGTGGTGCGGCGTAAGAAAACGCGCTCTTCCACCGTCTTTGAATTGAAGCATGAAGGAGGAAGTCATGGAACGAGTCATAAGGCTGCTCACCATAGAGGACGCGGCAGACGAACTCGGCCTGGAGGCAAGCGAGGTCTGGCGCTTCATAATGGAAGGCAAGCTCACCGCATCGAAGATCGACGGGCGCTACATCCTCTCCGAGATGCAGCTCATGTTCTTCAAGCGAAACCACTCGGCAGTGCTCGCGGGTGAACGCGTACGCAGCCTCGCGGCGGTCTGACCGCGCCGCCNCTCAGTCTTCCTCGACTCCCTCGGCGCAGTAATAGGTGCGCGACAGCCCGTACTCTTCCCAGATGGGGCAACCCGGGCATATGCAGGTGACCTGGTTGATCTCCTGAGGGCTCTTGCCGCGACCGCAGTACAACCACGGCTCGTCGCCGGGGTAGCTCGGGCAGGTTTCGCAGATGCACCTGTCTGATATCTCGTCGCTCACTGGGACTGCGGGCATCGGTCGCTCCTTTCGCTACGAGCGCTCAGGGCGCTTTGCCGTTGACACAGAAATAGAGGCCGGAGAGGTCGTTCTCGTGCCAGACGGGGCAACCCGGACAGGTGCAGGTCACCTTGGTGACCTGCTTCTCGCTCTTGCCCCTGGCGCAGTAGAGGATGGGGTCCCCGCCGCGCGGGTAGCTGGGACAGCTTCGGCAAATGCATTTCTCGGCGTTTTCAGGGATATCGAGGACCGCCATGCCACTCCTTCCTCAACCGAAGGTTACAGGTATCTCCTTGGTGCGTCCCTTGGCTTCGAGCCTGCCGTAGGCGCGTTTCTCGATGAGGCAGACCACGCCCGTCAACAGGACCACACCTCCCAGCACGAAGACCAGGTAGAAGCCGGGCTTGAAGCTCGAGAAGCGGAGGTAAGTGAGGTACTGCACGAGGATGATGAACGCGCCGATGAGGAAGTTTATGACCAGGTACAGCCCGCGGAGCGTGCTCGATTCGACGGCCAGATAGCTTATCTGCAGGAGGACGGGCACGAACCCGAACCAGGGCAGCAGGCCCGCGATCCCGAACCGGATGTCGGTGCCCGACGCGGTGTTGCCCACGGCATGCTCAGGCACAGGATGGAGAGGATGACCTCGGCCGCCATCAGCCCGATGACCACGTAGGTCAAAGCCGATATCCTTATCTTCACTTTTGGCATCTCGAAAAACTTCACGGTGTCCTCACCGTTCAGACCCGGTCGTAGGCGATGTCGAAGGGCAGCTCGCCGGTGACGAAGCGCTCGCGGTCCTCCCCGTCATACAGCTTTATGATGATGCGGCGCACCTTGCCGCTGATCTGGTCTATCTCTTCCTTCGTCATATCCTGGTCGAAGTAGCCCGAGAGGTCGAGCGGCCTGCCGATGCGCACGAACGCCCGCTTGTAGTACGTCCACTGGACGCCCTTCTGGAACTCGGGGTGGTCGAAGAAAGGCTTGACCAGCGAGGGCGGGATCGTGGGCAGGTTGCGCTCGCCCGTACCGATCACCGCCACGGGGATTATGGGCACCTTCGCCTGGAGTGCGATGCGGGCGAAGCCGGTCCGGAACGTCCGTATCTTGGACACGGAGTGCAGGTGCGCGATGGTGTGCACGCCCTCCGGGAAGACCCCGACCAACTCGCCGTCCTGGACCATCTGGACGACGTGGTCCAGCCCCTCCTTCGACTTCTCGCCCCCGAAGACGTCGAGCGGCATCGCCCCCACGCCCTTGAAGAGCTGGCTGACCACCGGGAGGCCGAAAGCGACCGAGGCAGCCACGAAGTTGATAATGCGCTCGGAGCGCAGCGCCACGCACATGGGGTCGAGGATGGGGTTTCGATGGTTGATGACGATGAGCGCCCCGCCTTCGGCGGGGATGTTATCCTCGCCTTCGCCCTTGAGCCGGAGCATGGCGCTGACGAGCGGGCCGATCGTAAGGCGGACCGTCTCGTATGTGAGTGCCTGGTAGACGTCCAAGGGTTATCTCTCCTGACCTGGATGTCCCGCCCGCGAGGCGGCCGTCTTATTTGAATTCGGGCAGGACCGTCGGCCGACTGTTGGTCCTGGGCTTCCGGCTGGGGTCCACCCTGTGGGCGCCCACGATCTGGGCCTCTATCGGGATGTACTTGTGGCGCATCGGCACCGATGTGTTTATATCCACGGCAATCTCCGCCAGCACCTTGCTCGCTGTTACCCTCTTTACTACGGAGATGAGCGTCTCAGGGCTCACCGAATCGAGCACCTTCTCCATGAANGCGGCGACCTCGTCGATCGAGCCTGCGATTACNGCCGGGTCGATCTGCTTGATGAGCATTCCGGTCCAGTCGCCGATCGCGTTGATGGTCTCGGCCATGACCTTCGGGTCGATCTCGTTGATGACCTCCACCAG
>JGIcombinedJ21911_10000355_pt1 | contig 14263 bp, 10 predicted proteins | sample BarGraNGADG00211_FD_21911 | JGI IMG/M metagenome (IMG submission 21911)
TTTGCTTTAACCCCATGTCCCATTCCGTCGGATAATACGGCAATAACCCTGTCTTCTTCTTTAATATACCTGTACAGGAATACATCACCGCTGATCCTCTCCCCGTCGAAGTTCCTTTGCTGGCTGTTAACCTCTATAAAAAAGTTCCTGTTCACTTAAGATTATTTCAGGTTGTTTTTCAGATTCACTTTTTTTGATTTGTAAGATTCAATTATTGAGTTCAGCATCTGCTCGGTTTCCGATGCACCTTCTCCTAGCAGGAATCCTATTTTTTGAACCATTTCAAGGTTTTTATCAATCACCTCGCTGACTCTGTTTGTTACTTCTTCACCCTGTACTTCAGGCGAATACAGATCACGGATAATTGCACCGCAGATCTTATTCTTTTTGATTGGAAAGATGGAAATATTCAGCATTTTATCTTCAAAATGGACATCTTTGCTTACGACAGGTTCATCTTCCTTTATAACAAATGTGAACATATTATAAACATTGAATGGGATGAGGGTCTTGACATCTGCACCTGCAAGTCCGGGTATTACATCCGATATGGCTTTCGCATCTTCCCCGATTATGTTGATAAAGCTTTGATTTGAATGAAGTATTTTTAGATTATTGTCAACAATTACCACTCCTGAAGGAAGCTTTTCGAGCATGTTATTCATCATATCTGAAGTGCTTTGGGCAATCTCTTTTTCCCTCCGGGCCAGTTCTTCCGATTCTTTTAANGCTTTTTTTGTNTCAGCCAGTTTCCTGTTCGTTTGCCGGAGTGTCTCAATATACTCCTGTTTATTACGGAGATTGAAGGTATGGCACATTTCNGGAACTGCAAGCCCTTTGGCAACTGTTGAAGCAAATTCACGACAAGACAGATAGCCACAGGCACCGCAGTTGATCTCCTCATCGGGACTGTTTTTACCGATTATTTTNAGCACCTCTAAAATAGCTTCTTCCGGAGGTTCAGGTATTCTCTGATCATCGGGTGTAAAACTTCTTGAAAAATCNAGCTTTGACCATTTTTCCATATTTTTTTGCCAGAGAGCTTTATCAAGTTTGCCCACCCTNTTTTCAGCATACTTCCNCACCAGTGCTCTTCTCCTGAATCGTTCATTATGATGTTGCATTCCGGGACCGAGCAGGCATCCATGGCAAAAGAACAGGTTAAAATGGTGTTGTATTGTGTCGATATATCTATCAAAATCATTAATTGCTTCAAGGATTTCTTCTTTTCCGGAAGCGGTAATTACCCTGCTCGAAACCATATCGCGTTTTATACCGCCCGCCTGGATAATACCAGCCGGCAGAGGGTAGAGGGCTCCCCAGTTTCCATGAGGCGGATCAAAATCAGACATCTTTACCAGTCTTTCCTGTATCTTGAATTCATCAAAAAGCTCTCTCAATTCCACAAAAGTAAGTACCCCGTCAACAAGCTTGCCTGAATCATAGATAAGCGATTCATCTTTTGCATCAATACACGGGCCAATCTGAACTGTAGCTACCTCAGGTCCGTATAGCTTTTTTACTACCATTGCAGTAGCTATGATAGGCGAGACAAGTGGTGCTAGGTTGGGAACCAGTTCGGGGTGAAACTTCTCAATAAGTTTAACAATTGAAGGGCAGTTTGCTGTGATCAGATATTTACCNTCAGCTTTTAAGAAAAGTTTTGCATAGGCTGCGGCAATCAGATCCACGCCGAAAGAATCCTCATGAACATAGTCAAAGCCCAGCGACCTGATCATGGCAACAAACTTCCGGTAATCAGTTATATCATCAAATTCCGATGCTATGCTCGGCTCAATCAGGGCTGCAGTTTTTCTGCCGGATGATAACAGTTTTTTCACATCTTCTCTTGCATCGCGGAATGCAATAGCACGCGGAGTACATGAGACATAGCATAATCCACATCCGATGCATCTGTCTGGAAGAATAAAAGGATGGGCCCTTTGAGGCTTAACCTCAATGGCATTGACGGGGCATACTCGCACGCAGGAATATGAATTTCTGCACCTTTCATCATTTATATAAAGAACTGGCTTTATGTTTTTCATATTATCTTTTCTTACCCTAATCCGGCAAATTCTTTTTCAAGAATACTCTCTATTTTAGAAAGTGTAACACCCTCAAATGTTACTCCATTTATATTCAGATTTGGCCCATTACTGCAATGACTCATACAACGTGCACCTTTAAAAATGACTTTGTCGTCAAGATGATTTTTCCTGAGGTATTCCCTTATGAACATTACAACATCTTTATTTCCTCTTGAAAAACAGGAACTGCCAAGACAGATTTGCATCTCAATTCTCTGAGCCATTTTTCTATCTGTTCATAAATAAACAATAACCTCAAAAGTAGTAATTATTTCCAAGTGGTAATCAACCTCTTTGTATCTAAAATTCACTGAACTAACCACTCAAACTGGTCTGGCTTATGTTACAGCTGATAACATTTTCACTCAAATATATTTATAGATGATTTGTAATATAATAATATTCAATACGTTATACATAAATGCTATAAANTTTAATCAAACTATTTTATTGTTAATAAAATAACAATGTTTATTTATTCACAATAAAATCAATTATCTTTGAATTGAAATTTTATGATAAATATTATCAGAATGGGAACCGATTTTGAAATAATTCTGAAAAAATACAAACAGGGGAAAAGAGAAGATCTCATTCCTCTGCTCCAGGAAATACAGGAAAGCATAGGTTATCTCTCTGAAGAAGCTATTGTGAAGACAGGGAGTTTTTTAGGATTAAGCACTACAAAAATCTATGGTCTTGCCACGTTTTATGACAAGTTCAGGTTTATCCCCTGTGGGAAGATTCAGATCTTGATTTGCAATGGAACCTCATGCTTTCTTAACGGGTCACAGTCGATTATTAATAAAATAAAGGAAGAGACCGGAGTGATGCCCGGACAGACAACAAGGGATGGCAATTTCAGCTATGAGCTTGTATCATGTATGGGAGGTTGTAGTAACGGTCCGGTTATAAATATAAACGGACAATACTATACACATGTTAAAGCTGAACAGCTTCCGGAACTGATAAAAAGACTAAAGTACGTTATTGAAAACGACTAATGCTATTTTAAATTCCCGATGGAAGATTTAAAAACATTCCTGATTGAAAAGGTTCTTATGTTCGAATCCGATACATTGCTGCCGGAAACAGAAAAGGTATTGCAACATGTAAGAAGAGAAAAACCCGACAATCCCGTGATCTTTGTTTCTTCAGGCACAAGCAGTGTTATTGCAGGCTCGTTAAAAACATGTTCAGCAATTGAAACATATATAAAGGAAAATGAACCTTCTGCCGGATTAGTGCAGGTCGGGTGTACCGGACCTGCAACTTTTGAACCACTGGTATGTATTCAGATTCCGGGTAAGAACAAACTGTTTTTCAGAAATATAACCGAAGAGAAGGTAGAGCCTCTTCTGAATGGTGTCTTTCACAATGATATTAACGAAGACGACCTGGTCGGTCAGACCGGTACAAAAGGTTTTGAGTTGTGGGCAGGAATTCCTTTTATGGATGAACTTCCTTTTTTCAAAAAACAAAAAAGGATTGTACTTGGCAATTGCGGATGTTATGATCCTGAAAGTATCGAAGAATATATTGCCCGTGGTGGTTATCGCGCATATATCAAAGCAATAAGACATTATACGTTTGAGGAGGTTTGCGATATTATTGAAAGAAGCGGACTGAGAGGAAGAAGCGGAGGCGGATATCTCACTGGTTTAAAGTGGAAACATGCTCTCAATACCACTTCAAATGCAAGGTATCTTATCTGTAATGCAAAGGAGAGTGATCCCGGAGCCTTCACCGACAGAACTATTCTTGAAAGCGATCCGCACAGGCTGATAGAAGGAATTGCAATTGCTGCATATGCTATTGGTGCTTCAAACGCCATTATTTTTATGCGATCGGGTTCAGACCATGCGAAGAACAGGCTTCAGAAAGCAATAGAAAGAGCACGGGATTATGGGCTTTTCGGTCATAATATCTTCTACAGCGGCTACAATCTTGATATCATAATCCGTATTGAACCAGGAGCCTTTGTTTGTGGTGAAGAGACTGCCCTGATTAATACTCTTGAAGGAAAACGTGGAATGCCACAACTTAAACCTCCATATCCGACATCAGCCGGATTATTTGGAAAACCAACAGTGATAAACAATGTGGAGACTTTGATGAATGTCCCGCTGATAATGCAGAACGGACCCGAATGGTTCCGGACCCTGGGAACTGAAAACAGTCCGGGTACAAAAGTGTTTGCAGTTGCCGGAAAAGGTCGTATGTCGGGTGTGGTTGAAATCGAGATGGGTACTACGATCAGGACAATCCTGGAAGATATAGCTGATGGAATAAAAGAGGGGAAAGAGTTTAAAGCTATCCAGCTCGGAGGAGCATCAGGCTCATTTATAACATCTGAAAATCTTGATATTGCTATTGATTACGAANACCTTAAGGAAAAAGGTATTGGAATGGGTGCAGGCGGATTTGTGATAATCGATGANAACACCTGCATGGTTGATCTTGTAAGATATTATATGGAATTTATCCGTAATGAAAGCTGTGGTAAATGTATCCCTTGCCGTGAAGGTACAGGAAGAATGCTGGAGATACTGGAAAGTGTGATCAGGAAACCTTTAAATGAAGATTCGGGTACAACACTCGAAAGATTTAAAGGAGTAATGCAACTCGAAACGATTGCATCAGTAATGAAGGATACTTCACTTTGCGGACTTGGGCAAACGGCTCCGAATCCTTTCATCAGTGCTCTTATAAATTTCAGGGATGAGTTTGAAGAGCATATATTTGACAGAAAATGCCGGGCCAATATCTGCAGGGGACTAAGGACATTCTCAATTGATGTTGACAAATGTACCGGTTGTACTGCCTGCGCAGCCAAATGTCCGGTAAACGCTATTTATGGAACACGACTCCAGCCTTACTTTATTGTAGAGGAAAAATGTATAGGTTGCGGTATCTGTTTTGATATTTGTAAATTCAGTGCAATAAACGTTAAATAGCTTTNATGCTTTTTACTATACAGGTAAATAATAAGAAGATCAAGGCCGAAAAAGGCGAGACAATCCTGTCCGCCCTGAATCGCAACGGGATTATTATACCTACACTCTGCAGGATGAAGGAGTTTACTCCGACTGGTGCATGCAGAATGTGTGTTGTTGAAGTCGAAGGTCGTGACCGTCTGGTAACAGCATGTTCACAACCCGTTGAGGAATGGATGAAAATCAGAACACATTCACCCAGAGTAATTACAGCAAGAAAAACTATAGTTGAATTGCTGCTTTCTAACCATCCTGATGACTGTCTTTATTGCGACCGGAATCTGAATTGTGAACTTCANCGCCTCGCCGNGGAACTCAATATTAGAGAAAGACGTATCCGCGGGAGAAAAATAAAACCACGTCTTGATCAATCAAGCCCAGCAATTATAAGGGAACTTTCTAAATGTATTCTCTGCGGCAGATGTATTAGAGTGTGTGAAGAGGTTATAACTGCAACATCACTGGATTTTATTAATAAGGGCAGAGAGACGCATGTTGGTGCAGCAATGGACAGGGATTTTAACTTTTCGAGCTGTATTCATTGCGGCCAGTGCGTCCTGGTTTGTCCCACAGGTGCACTTCATGAAAAACACAATATTACGGAAGTTCAGGAATACCTTAATAAACCTGAAGTAGTTAAGGTCATTCAGTATTCATCAATGGTGGTTTACGGAATAGCTGAGGAACTCGGGATGAGATATACCCGGGAATTTGATAAAATTCTGAATGCAATCCTTCGTAAAATTGGTTTTGATAAGGTTTATAAAACAGGTTTGGGTACTGATGTTTGCATATCTGAAATCGCGGGTCAGCTGTCTGAAAAACTTGAAAATAAGTCGGATAACCCTGTATATATATCAGCCTGTCCTGCATGGGTCAAATATGCAGAGCAATTTATTCCTTCACTTATTCCTCATCTCTCAACTGTAAAATCACCACAACAGATTACCGGTGCTCTGATCAAAACTCTGGTAGCAGATCAGTTGAACGTTAAACCTGAGGAGATCTTTTCAGTTTCTGCAACTCCCTGTATGGCAATGAAATTTGAAGCCCGTCGCGACGGGATGATGCGGAAAGGTATAAGTGATGTGGATTCCGTTCTTACAGTAAGGGAACTTGCCAGACTTATAAGGTTATACGGCATTGATACTTCAAACATTGATCCTGAACCGGCTGATGAGCCTATGTCCGGAAGAAGCTCAGCCGCCATACTGGCTGAAGTTTCGGGTGGAATGGCAGAAAGTGTCATCCGGACTTATCATTTTCAGAAATTGAAGAAAGAGCTGGATAAGCAGATTTTTAAAAAACTGAGATCAGGAGGAACATTCAGGGAATTATTGGTAATGGTAGGTGAGGATGAGGTTAAAGTCGCAGTTATTGATGGTCTTACTGGTCTTGAAAAGTTGAAAGTTTCCCTGGCTTCCGGTAAAAAGTATAATCTTATAGAAGTGATGACTTGTCAGGGTGGATGTGTACACGGAGCCGGATTGCCATTCACTACTTCAAAGGATGAAATAAAGAACAGGTCAAAACTGGTTTACCAGTCTGATGATACTGAAGCAATTAACTTGCCATGNAAATCACTGTCACTCATAAACTTATATGATAAACTNTTAAAAGCTAATGCCGATATAGCNGATAAAAAGATATTCTTTACTCATTTCGAAAAAAGAAATGTGTTACTATGATTTTTAATATGATTTAATATGTTGGTATACACGATAAAAGAGCTTTGCCGGACATGCTACACCTGTGTAAGGGAATGTCCTGCAAAAGCTATTCGGATTGTGGGAGGACAGGCTGAGGTAATCGATGAAAGGTGTATTGCCTGCGGTAATTGCACAAAAGTGTGCAGTCAGGGAGCAAAGGTATTTCTTAATACTACCGACAGAGTAGTGAANTTACTCGAAAGTGATCCAAAAGTAGCAGCTATTGTGGCTCCCAGTTTTCCGGCAGAATTCTCAGATATACCTGATCATCGTACTCTTACAAGCATGATAAAAAGCCTGGGATTTGAATATGTCGCCGAGGTCTCTTTTGGTGCCGACCTTGTTGCTGACAGATATAAAAAACTTGTATCAGAGGAAAAAAAATTTTACATCTCATCTGATTGCCCTTCAATAGTCAATTATATTAAATTTTATCATCCTTCGCTTGTAGATAACCTGGCTCCGATTGTATCTCCAATGGTGGCAATGAGCAGAGTTATGAGGGAAAAATACGGCAGGGATACGAAAATAGTATTTATTGGCCCCTGCATTGCNAAGAAAGCTGAAAGCAGTGAAATTGATGAAGCAATAACTTTTACCGAATTGAGAGATATGCTGGCCGACAGAGGTATATCTCCGGANACCAGTGACCCTGTAGANTTTGATCAGCCTCTCGGTGGACGAGGTGCTATTTTNCCNGTTGCCAGAGGATTACTACAAACTGCCAAAATCAGNGATAATGCAATAACAGGTAATATTATTGCTGCTGAAGGCAGGATTGATTTTCAGGGAGCATTAAAAGAATTTGAGGCAGGTCTGATTAAGAATCAGCATATGGAGCTGCTTTGTTGNGAGGGTTGTATAATGGGACCGGGATTGTCGAAAAACGGGAAGCAATATAANAGACGATCACTGGTAAGCTCATATGCAAACAGTAAAATGCAAAATATTGATTCCGAGAGCTGGCAGAAATCATTTGATGAGTTTGCTGAACTGGATCTATCTATACGGCATAAACCCGAAGATAATCGTATTGATTCACTTACTGAGAATGACGTGAATGATATTCTCATAAAGATGGGCAAAAATACAAAAAAGGATCAGCTCGATTGCGGTGCCTGTGGCTACGAAAGCTGTGTTGAGCATGCGATAGCTATCAAAAAGGGACTTGCTGAAGTTGAAATGTGTTTACCTTACACTATTGAAAAACTTCACAAATCAGTAAAGGACCTTGCATTATCAAATGAGAAACTTTCATCGATGAAACAGGCTCTGAAACAATCCGAAAAACTGGCTCATATGGGGCAGCTTTCTGCCGGGATNGCCCATGAGCTAAATAATCCGCTCGGAGTTGTGATAATGTACAGTAACATTCTCCTGGAAGAAGCAAATGCCGGAGATCCTGTCAGAGAAGATCTTAAACTGATTGTAGAACAGGCCGGAAGATGCAAGAAAATTGTCGCCGGACTATTGAATTTTGCGAGAAAGAACCAGGTGAACCATCAGGCAGTCAGTATCAAAGATCTTGTTGATCATAGCCTTGAAAGTCTGATCATTCCCGGAAAGATAAAAATCAACATAGATAATAAAACAACCAATCCTGAAGCAATGCTCGATCTGGAACAGATGATGCAGGTACTTACAAACCTCATCAAGAATGCTTTTGATGCTATGCCGGCAGGGGGAACTGTTAATATTAAACTGGAAGACACTCTCAGCGATGTAATAATTACAATAAGCGACACAGGAACAGGTATTAAGGAAGAAGACAGGGCTAAGATTTTTGAACCTTTTTTTACCACAAAAAGTATTGGACAGGGAACTGGTCTGGGGCTGGCAACTGCATACGGCATTGTTAAGATGCATAAAGGTCAGATAATAGCTGATTCGAATAACAACGTTTCTAAAGGTGCGACAGGAACCAGCTTTAAGATTGTGTTGCCGAGGAGGAAGGAGTAGGTAAAATAAAACATTTAAACACAAAGGATCGCAAAGTAATACATAAAGTAACACAAAGGGAAAATGACACAGAGAGATAAAACCAAGGACCAAGTAACAATGTTAATATTTTAACAACAATCATATTTATCATATTAACTATTTGATTTAAAGAATTTTTAGAAATTTGTAGAAAGATGAAAAAGAGTGACGTGACGATACTGGTTGCTGACGATGATCCGGATTACCTTTTTCAGACAGTCTTCAACCTTGAAAAGGCAGGTTATAAAACTATAGCCGTCGAGAGTCAGGCTGAAGCTGAATCGGTAATTGCCCGGTTCAAACCTGATCTGGCAATATTCGACCTGATGATGGAAAGCGATGACAGCGGCTTCATCTTATGTTATAAGATAAAGCGAAAATACCCGGATGTGCCGGTTATTCTGGCCACTGCGGTATCTCATGAGACCGGATTATCTTTCAGTATAGATTCCGAACAGGAAAAATCGTGGATAAGGGCTGACAGATACCTTGAAAAGGGAATAAGACCTGAGCAGCTCGACCAGGAGGTTATGAAACTATTAAAACTCTGAAATGGCTGTACTTAAAGTACTTGTTATTGATGATGAACCAGGAATCCGGTCAGGAGTATCCCGGATACTGAATAATTTTCATGTAACTTATCCTTTTATGGATGAGGATTATACATTTGATGTTTCCGAAGCTGCAACCGGCGAGGACGGTATCACAATGCTTGAACGCGACATGCCTGATATTCTTTTACTGGATAACAAGTTGCCAGGGATACAAGGTGTAGATGTTTTAGAATATATCAGGAAAAGAAATTACGATATTGTTGTCGCGATGATCACATCCTACGCTTCTCTGGATGTGGCAATAAGGGCAACACGCGACGGAGCCATCGATTTTATCCCGAAACCTTTTACTCCGCAGGAACTTAAATCAAGTATAGAAAACATTACCAAACAACAGTATCTAAAGAGAATTACNCATAAATTGAAGCAGGANGGAAAGAAGATAAGGTATCAGTTTCTTTCTGTCCTGTCGCATGAATTGAAAGCTCCTTTGAATGCTCTGGAAGGTTATCTTAGGATGATGCAGGGTAAGCAGTCAGGAGAATTGATCGATGACTATGCAACTCCTATTGAAAGGTCACTTCAACGGATTCAGGGGATGAGAAGCCTTATTATGGATCTTCTGGATTTTACGAAAATACGACTTGAACGAAAAGAGGAAAAGATTCAGGAAGTCAACCTGGCTGAAGTGGCTTCAGAAGCAATAGTTACTGTACAGCCATATGCGATTCAGATGGATGTAAATATTAATCTCGATGTAAGAACCGATGTTGTTATTATGGCTGACCCTGATGATATGGAGATTGTTTTTAATAATCTCATTTCAAACGCAGTTAAGTATAACAAAATAGGTGGCAAAGCAGAAATTACAATAGATAGTTCTGATAGTGAAGCAATTCTCATCATTTCGGATACTGGAATCGGAATAACAAAAAATGATACAGAAAATCTTTTTGCCGAATTTGTCAGGATCAAGAATGAAAAAACCAGGAATATTTCAGGAAGCGGACTCGGATTGTCAATTGTTAAGAAAGTTGTAGAGTTATATCATGGTACCATAAACGTTGATAGTACACCCGATGTGGGAACAGTATTTACAATCAGATTACCAAAAAAACCAATAACAATTACCTGATAAAAATGAAGCTGTATAATAAGTATTTTATGACCCCCTCTTACTATTAATCAATTATTTTATGATGAAATTACCAGGAAAAACTATAGAAAGGTTAAGCGAGTACAGAAGGACACTTCTGGAATGCCTTAACGAAAAAAGAAACTTCATCTTTTCTCACGATCTGGCAGCACGTCTTCATATTACAGCAGTCCAGGTCAGGCGCGATCTTATGCTGATTGGTTATTCGAGTGTTCTGCGGAAAGGATATGATGTAAGGGAGCTTATCGATACCATTGGAATGATCATAGATTCTGAAGAGAGCATGAATGTCGCGGTGATCGGTATCGGGAATCTTGGAAGAGCAGTAGCCGGATATTTTAAGGGGAAACGATCAAAGCTTAACCTTGTGGCATCATTCGATAACGATCCACTGAAAATTAATAAAGTTATTTCAGGGGTAAAATGCTATCCATACAATGAAATCGAAAGACTGATAAAAGAGCTTGATATCAGGATTGCAATCCTGACGGTTCCACCAGACTTTGCACGAGAGATATCTGAAGAAACAGTTCGTTACGGTATAAAAGGTATTCTGAATTTTACAACCATCCCTTTAAACGTACCCTCAGGAGTCTATCTCGAGGAATATGATATGATCACTTCAATTGAAAAGGTTGCCTATTTCGTAAAGGAGAATAAAATTTAGGGTGCGGATTTTAACATGAAGATTTTCAAAAGCTTTGAAGAGGCACACAAAATCATTAATCCTGTTGTAACGACCGGATCCTTTGACGGGGTTCACATCGGGCATAAAACAATACTTAACCGGCTCAGAANGCTCGCAGANAAGTACAATGGAGAATCAGTACTTATCACATTTGACCCTCATCCCAGAAAAGTTCTCTACCCCGATACTGCCGGGAAAGATCTGAAACTGATTAATTCGCAGGAAGAAAAGCTTGATCTCCTGGAAAAGGCCGGGTTGGATAATGTTATCATAGTTAATTTTACAAGAGAGTTTTCAAAAATAACAAGTGAAGAGTTTGTGAGAGATTTACTTCATGGTATTCTTCATGCAAAGGTAGTGGTGGTCGGTTTTAACCATCATTTTGGATTCAACAAAGAAGGTGATTATAAACAATTATGGTCCTGGCAGGGAAAATATCATTTTGAAGCAGAAGAGATACCAGAACAGGAAGTATATCACGAAACTGTAAGTTCTACAAAAATCCGGCAGGCAATAAGCGAGGGTTATATTCAGAGAGCAAATGCATACCTCGATCACTATTATATTATAAAAGGTCAGCCGGAGTATTATATTATTGAAGATACTCCAGGTTTGCCTTCGCTTTTTAAAATTCCTCTTACGGAAGAATGCAAAATTCTGCCTTCACCGGGGATATATGCAGTATCGGTTGAGTCGGGCCCACTCAATTCAAAGGGGATGGTAATTATTTATAGAAAACAAGAGAATAAACCGGAAGTTTTGCTGAATATTTTTGATGAAATGAAATTTACTTATGATGATAAAATCACCATTTCTTTTCACAAAAAGATACATGGAGCTATCAACTTTTCTGATGACAAAGCCATTTCAAAAATTAATCTGGCCAGAGAAGAGATCTCAGACCTTATTTATTGACGGAAATCATTTCCAAAGGCCCATTTGTTGATTATCTTTGCGAAGATTTACCTCACCCCAACCCCTCTCCTTAAAGAGAGGGGTTTATATAGCTGAGAATCTTTCTTATAATCCCTTCTCCTTAAGGAGAAGGGGGCAGGGGGATGAGGTAAAAAATTAAGGAGAAGGGGCCGTGGGATGAGGTAAAAAAGATTCAAAAGAAGGAAGATTGAGCGATATATTGTACAAGTTGAGAAGAGACATCACAACGGATTTTTTGTATTCGAATTATAATTTTTAAATTAATGAAGTTTTCACCTGAGAAATTAAGTATACCCGATCAACGAATGAAGCCATTCATTGATCCCGAAGAGATATGGAATCTTATAAATAATACCAAACCTGATAAGCAGAGGGTGAGAGATGTTATTGCAAAATCGCTTGATAAGCAACGACTTACTATGGAAGAAACTGCAGTTCTTATTAATTCTGTCGGAACAGGTCTTGCTGACGAGATCAAACAGGGTGCCCGGGAATTAAAAGAAAAAGTTTATGGTAACCGGATTGTGCTTTTTGCACCTCTTTATGTTGGGAACAGATGTATTAATAATTGTCAGTATTGTGGCTTCAGAGTCACCAACGTGGACGCAATCAGGAAAACCCTCAGTGATACTGATATAATCAGGGAGGTTGAGGCTCTTGAGGATAATGGCCAGAAGAGATTGATACTGGTTTATGGGGAACATCCCGATTACTCTCCTGAATATATTGCTCATACTGTCAAGGTTGTATATGGAGTTAAAAAGGGTCATGGTGAAATACGAAGGGTAAATATAAATGCAGCTCCCCTTGATATTGAAGGATTTAGAACTGTTGGAGAATCGGGAATAGGCACATATCAGATTTTCCAGGAGACTTATCATCCTGAAGCTTATACATGGTATCATCTTGGAGGGAAAAAGAAAGACTTTGAATGGCGACTGACAGCGCTCGACAGGGCGCAGGAAGCAGGAATTGATGATGTGGGTATTGGTGCGCTGTTCGGCCTTTACGACTGGAGATTTGAGGTACTGGGCCTTGTCCGTCATACCAATCACCTCGAGGCATGTTATAATGTTGGTCCGCATACAATTTCCTTTCCGCGTATCAAAGATNCCCTCAGCCTGAATATTGACGGTAAATACCAGACTGGAGATGAAGACTTTAAAAAACTTGTTGCAATCCTGAGATTGGCAGTTCCTTATACAGGTCTTATATTAACTGCAAGAGAGGCTCCTGAGGTCAGGAGAGAAGCAATGCAATATGGTGTTTCACAGATAGATGGAGGTACCAAACTCGAGTTGGGGTCATATTCAGATTCCAAAAACGAAAAGCAGAACCTCAATCGTGAACAATTTAAAATAAATGATCCAAGATCGCTCGCTGAAGTTATCGATGAGCTTCTTGTAAATGATTATCTGCCTTCATTCTGCACATCTTGCTACAGAATGGGACGGACAGGTGAGCATTTCATGGAGTTTTCTGTACCCGGGTTCATTAAAAGATTCTGTACACCAAATGCTATTCTAACTCTCTCGGAATATATATGCGATTATGCTGCAGGAGATACTATTGAGAAAGGATGGAAGGCCATCGAAAAAAACCTCGAAAAACTTGAACCTTCTGTTGCCGTAAGCACCAGAGAAAAAATTGAAAGAATTAAACAGGGAGAGAGGGATCTTTATTTTTAAGGCGCAAAGGCGTAATGACGCAAACCACCTTCGCCAAGGCTTCGGTGGTCAAAGGGCACAACGGCTCAGCGACGTAATAAAAACGCGGGACAATCAATTCTAAACGCAAAACATTCTATAGATAATTTAAAACTCAGGTTTTATGATAAAAATACTTGGTATTAAAATCATTGACAGGATAAAAGAAGCCGGACTGACGCAGGGTATTTTGTCGCGGCATGCAACTGTTATAACAACCCGACTGGGTTTTCATGAAGTGACTGATCAGGTCTGTAGTCGTGAGGCATATATTATCCTTCATCTTAACGGTGATCCGGCTGATACTGATGACCTTGCATCAGAATTGAAAACACTGGGAGGGATTGAAATCCGCGAGATGACTTTTAATTCTGATAAAGAACCATTAAATGCAGAATCTCTTAAAAACAGCATCGAAATACTTGGTATTCTTATTGAGAGAAACCAG
>JGIcombinedJ21911_10000360_pt1 | contig 14236 bp, 15 predicted proteins | sample BarGraNGADG00211_FD_21911 | JGI IMG/M metagenome (IMG submission 21911)
ATTGGTTCGCGGGTAAGTTCATCCTGTGAGAAAAGTCCGGCAACTTTGACCGCAGCACCGGATGCCATAGCAACTGATTCCGGAATGTCGCGTGGTGCCTGACATGCCCCTGCCAGAAAGATACCCGCTGTATTCGTTTCAACAGGTTTCAATTTCGGATGGGCCTCGGCGAAGAACTTATAAGGATCGTAAGATATGTGTAATTTCTGTGCAAGTTCTTCTGCTCCTTCATTGGCAACTCCTGCAGTGGCGAGAACAACCATGTCAGCTTCTATTTCCACAGGCATTGCATTCAAAAGAGTATCAACCCCATTTACTATCAGTTTACCATTCTTTTCATAAATTCTTGAAACCCTTCCACGAACATAGTTTACACCATCGTCTTCAATGGCTCTTCTGACAAATTCTTCATACTGCTTCCCTCCTGCCCTTATATCCATATAGAAGACGTATGATTTTCCTCCATGTACTTTATGCTGGTACAACATAGCATGTTTTGCTATATACATACAGCATATCTTGGAGCAATAGGGAATACCTTTTGCAGGGTCGCGCGATCCGGCACATGCCAGGAATACTATTTTCTCAGGAACCTTTCCATCTGATGGTCTTCGGATCTCACCCAATGTAGGACCGGAAGCTGATGCAAGTCTTTCAAACTGCAGTCCCGTTATCACATCCGCATATTTGCCATATCCATATTCAGGAAAGAAATCGGGTTGTTTTACAGTAAACCCGGTTGCAATAACAATTGCACCGACTTCCAGTTCAACAATCTCATCTTCCTGGTCAAAGCGTATTGCTCCGGTAGGGCATACTATTTCGCAAACTTTGCACTTACCCTTTATATAGTAAGTACAATTCTTCCTGTCGATTACGGGTTTATTTGGAACAGCCTGAGGAAATGGAACATATATTGCTGTTCGTTTACCCAGTCCTTCATTGAATTCACTTGGAATTTTCTTTACNGGACATTTGGTTGTACAAAGGCCACAGCCGGTACAAAGTTTCTCATCGAGGCTTTTTGATTTCTTCCTTATTTTAGCTTTGAAATTGCCAATAAATCCCTCNAGACTTTCAAGTTCAGCATATGTATACAAGGTAATATTCGGATGCTGAGCCACCTCTACCATCCTGGGAGTAAGGATACATTGGGAACAGTCGAGCGTAGGGAAAGTTTCCGACANCTGCGACATATGACCTCCGATTGAAGGATCTTTCTCAATAAGTATCACTTTATGACCGGTATTTGCTATATCGAGGCTGGCCTGAATTCCGGCAATACCTCCGCCAATCACAAGNGCAGTTTTAGTGACCGGTACTTTTATCTCATTNAGCGAATGATTATACTTGACCTTTTCAACGAGNATCCTCACAAGATCAATTGCTTTTTCTGTGGTAGCTTCTCCTTTTTCATGCACCCAGGAACAATGTTCCCGCAGGTTAGCCATTTCGCACATAAATGGATTCAATCCGGCTTCAGCGCATGCTTTTCTGAATGTAGGCTCATGCATTCTCGGAGAACAGGATGCAACAACGACTCCTGTAAGCCCCTTATCTCTGATTGCACTTTTAATCAGATTCTGCCCGGGATCGGAACACATATATTTATAATCCACGCTGAAGGTAACACCATCATAATTGCCGGCAGTTTCCGCAACCTTTGCACAATCAACTGTAGCACTGATGTTTTCCCCGCAATGACAGACAAATACTCCAATTTTTGACATATAATTGCTTNATATACTTATTAATAATCAAACTGTAACTTTTACAAAATGCCTTTGCAGACCGAGGGCTTTCCTGTCGAGACCAACGGCCAGGCCAATTGCCTGCGTTATATAAAGGACAGGAATATCAACTTTTTCACCCAGATAAGAGTTTATCGAATCACGACGCATATCGAGGTTTGAGTGGCACATGGGGCAGGCGACAATTATTGCTTCTGCACCCCTGTCTTTTGCATCACCTACTATCCTGCCGGAGAGTCTTCCTACTGAACTGGTTCTTGAAACTGACAGACCTGCTCCACAACATTCAGTTTTAAATGCCCAGTCTATCGGGGTTGCACCAGCTTTGAGCATCAGAACATCCAGCGACTGAGGATCTTCCTCCCGGTCAAAATTCAGTATCTCGTGGGGCCTCACAAGCAGGCATCCATAATAACATGCTACCTTATGATCAAAAGGTTTTACAACCCGTCCCTCGAGGTTTGGAATAATATATTTATCGAGGAACTGGACGATATTTAAAACATTTACTGATCCGGTGTATTCAAGATCATTTGCCACTGTTACAACAGCCTTAAGTGCCGGATCTTTCGCCAACTCGTGTTTAGTTACTGTTAACCTGCTGTAGCAGGCTGCACACGGAACAACGATTTCTGTTAATCCCTGTTTTTCAGCAAGAGAAAGAATTCTTGCAGGAAGGGCGAGAGAAAGCTCTTTATTCATGTTATGGGCGGCTGTTGCTCCGCAGCAATTCCAATCAGTAATTTCCTCAAGATTGATATCGAATGCCTTTGCCAGGGCAAGGACCGACTCGGCATATTCACGCGAGGATCCTTTAAGGGAACAACCTGGATAAAATCCGAGAGTCATATATTTAGTTTTTATTCTTTTTATTAGATTTTCTGAAAATTGCAGCGACGCCTGAACGGTCTTTTATTAACTCAGGAATTATATTTAATTTACCACGTTTCATCATTTTTGGAGCAAGGGCAAGGTCGTCAAGAATTCTCAGTGTCCTTGCTTTATAGTCAACAAACAGTCCGATTTCATAAAGTCTTCCGGTATATTTGATCGAATCAAGGAATGATCTGTGAAAAGCAATTATCTCTTTTGCTTTTGAATTTGCTTTTTTCATTTACCGATTTTTCCCTAAGGAAATCCATCATTTTTGGAATATCAATGCTCATAGGGCAGCGTGCAAAACACATTTCGCATGTAAGGCATACCCATATCGAGAATGAACGCAACACTTTATCTTCAAGTACGGGGTCGCCTGTCTGCAACATCCTCATAATTACACTTGGGGGATAATCCATCTCTTCAGAAAGAGGACAACCGGCTGAACATTTTCCACACTGGTAACAATGGCTTGCCTTGACTTCTGTGTGCTCGAACACTTCTCCCCCCAGTCCGGAAATTTTAGAATGATGTGTATCTGAACTCATAATATTCTTATTAAACCTGAAATATGAAATGGCCAAAAAACCAGCCGACAAAATTAACTAATTAAAAAGCTATTTTAACATGAAAAAAGTCATGTTGAGAATTTCACCATAATCCAGAAAAATTTCATAATCCCTTTTAAAGGGGTAACATGCATCTAATCTGTGAAATGAATAACAGTTCATTTTAGTCTCATGTGATAAATATCACTTATATCATCTGTTAAAAATTTCACAAAACAAAAAAAAAATCTACTTTTGTGCGACTTTACCTTCTCCTAAAAACAGGTTCTATGAATAATGAATGGTTAGTTTTGTTTTTCCTTGTCGGGGCCACTTTTGTAGGATTGGTTCTTGTCTTCTCAGGAATTGTAGCTCCAAAATCCACAAATCCACAAAAATTTGATCCTTATGAATGTGGAATCCCTACAGAGGGTGTTACATGGTTGCAGTTTAATGTGGGGTATTATCTTTTTGCCATTCTCTTCCTGGTATTTGATGTTGAGACGGTACTTGTATTTCCATGGGCCGTTGTAATGAAGGAAACAGGAATGGCTGCCTTTATCGAAATTGTCATATTCTTTTTCATACTGGGCTTAGGTTTATTATATGCCTGGAAAAAACATGCTCTTATATGGGAATAAAAGGAATGAAGAGGGAAGAATTCGGGGATAATGAAAGCCTTGATCTTCTTAATGCATCCGGAACCAATATTTTGTTAACAACAATTGATGATGTTATTAACTGGGGAAGAAAGAACTCTCTTTGGCCTCTTACATTTGCAACCAGATGCTGCGGTATTGAAATGATGGCTGCCGGAGCTCCCAGGCACGACTTTGCCCGTTTCGGCATGGAAGTTTACAGGGCCAGTCCGCGTCAGGCTGATGTGATCGTTGTTGCCGGAACTATAGTTCATAAGATGGCACCGGTTTTAAAACGCCTTTATGATGAGATGGCCGAACCTAAGTATGTTGTTGCTATGGGTGCATGTGCAATTTCAGGAGGTCCGTTTTTCCTGAATTCATACAGTGTTGTAAAAGGAGTCGAGCATGTAATCCCAGTCGATGTCTATGTTCCGGGCTGTCCNCCACGCCCTGAAGCATTNTTATANGGAATGCTTCAGCTTCAGCGAATGATCGAAACTCAGACGATCAAATCGAGGAGGGAGAGAAATAAATCTCATGATTATAAATAAAAACCAGTCAATTTCAGAAATCTGATCAAAAATGGATAAAACACAATTAGGAGATTTTATACGATCGATTGCCCAGAATCCGGAGATAAAGGAAGGTAAACAATACCTCGAAGTGACAGTACATCCTTCAGGGTTATATCAGTTAGCCAGACAATTGAAGGAGAAAGAAGAAGCACAATTTGATTTTCTTTTTTGTCTTTCAGGTATCGACTACGGGGCTGACCTTGGGGTTATTTATCATTTACGGTCGACAGTCTATGATCATACCGTTGTTTTAAAGACTCGTACATCTGACAGGCAGAATCCTCTTTTGGATTCAGTAACGGATATCTGGCAGACTGCTGAATTCCATGAGAGGGAAGTGTACGATCTGCTTGGGATAAAATTTAAGAACCATCCCGACCTTAGAAGATTATTCCTTGATAATTCATGGGGATTCCCATTAAGGAAAGACTATGTTGATGATGTAAATATCGTTACCAAGTAATATGGAAGAAAAAGAAATAATAACTACTCCTGACGAACTCCAGGAATACTTTATAAATATGGGGCCGCAACATCCCTCAACTCATGGTGTGCTAAGACTTTTAGTATCGTTGAGAGGTGAAATGGTAAAGAGTATTCAACCTCACGTCGGATATATTCACAGTGGAATTGAAAAGATGTGCGAGAGCCTTACTTATCCTCAGATCATACATCTTACCGACAGGATGGATTATATATCAGCACATATCAATAATGAAGCAGTTTGCCTTAATGTGGAGAAAGCTCTTGAAATTGATATCCCTGAAAGGATAAAGGTGATCCGCACTATCATGTCGGAGTTGACACGTATTCAGTCACATCAGCTTTGGTGGGCCTGTTTCGGAATGGACCTGGGCGGACTGACATGCTTCTTTTATGGCTTGCGTGACAGGGAGAAAATTCTGGACATTTTTGAGGAGACCTGCGGCGGAAGAATGATAGTCAGTTATAATTGCCCGGGGGGATTGATGTACGATATTCATCCCAATTTTCAGAAACGGGTCAAGGATTTCATAAAGTATTTCAGAAAAATCCTTCCAGAGTATGATCAGCTTCTGACAGGAAATGTGATCTTTCATGAACGCACCAAAGGTATTGGGAAATTAACCAGGGAAGATGCTATATCCTTTGGTGTAACAGGTCCTACCGGACGGGCATCCGGATTCTCATGCGACGTGAGAAAACATGAACCTTACAGTGCATACGACAGGGTACAGTTCAAAGAAATACTCTTTACCGAAGGTGATACTTTCAGCAGGTATGTTGCCCGTATTGAAGAGATGTGGGAATCGATGAACATCATTGAACAACTGATAGATAATATACCTGAGGGACCTTTTGCAGTAAAAATGAAACCAATTATTAAACTGCCGGAAGGTGAATTCTATCAGAGGGTAGAAACAGCTCGTGGAGAATTGGGAGTATATATTATTAGCGACGGTAATAAAAATCCTTACCGCGTAAAATTCAGATCTCCCAATTTCAGCAATCTATCTGTGCTAAACCATATTGCCAGTGGTTTTAAAATAGCCGACCTGGTAGCAATCGGCGGCTCGCTTGATCTGATTATACCTGATATTGACAGGTAAGTCAAGACAAAAGACAAAAGTAAAAAGACAAAAGTAAAAAGTTAAAATATATGCTACCTGATATTGTTGCACTAAATACTTCTCCTTCGCTATCAGTCCCATGGTGGAAGGTCGTTTACGATTTTTCATCGTTAACAGAATCGATCGACAAGGGACTTCATAATGCCATGTCACCTTTCTGGTCTACGGTGACCGAATTGCTGATAATAGGTGTTTTGATCCTTCTGTTTTATGCACTTGTCGGACTGTTTCTGGTATATGCAGAAAGGAAAGTTTGTGCTTTTATGCAGAACCGTCTCGGACCAAACAGAGTGGGCCCATTTGGTATTTTTCAGACGATAGCAGACCTTTTCAAACTGCTTTTTAAAGAATTGGTCCCAATTAAAAATGCTGATGGATTTCTGTTCAACCTCGCTCCATTTATTGTTATAATAGCATCATTTATGGCAATAGCCGCAATTCCCTTTGCAAAAGGATTGCATGCAATTGATCTCAATATAGGAGTATTATATGTAATTGCTGTTTCGGCAATGGGAGTTATAGGAGTGTTGCTAGCCGGCTGGTCTAGCAATAACAAATATTCCCTGATAGGTGCTATGCGAAGCGGAGCTCAGATAGTAAGCTATGAATTATCAGTTGGTCTTTCGATTATTACCATTGTTATTCTTGCCGGATCGATGCAGCTATCTGAAATTGTTGAGGCTCAACGTGCGGGCTGGTTTATCTTCAAAGGTCACATACCGGCATTTATAGCTTTCATCATATTTCTGATTTCCAGCACTGCAGAAACAAATCGCGGACCCTTCGACCTTGCAGAAGCTGAATCTGAACTGACAGCCGGTTACCACACCGAATATTCCGGTATAAAATTCGCTTTCTTTTTCCTGGCAGAATATATCAACATGTTTATAGTTGCATCAATAGCCGCAACTGTGTTCCTCGGCGGATGGATGCCATTTCACGTTGGTCACTGGGATGGTTTCAACCATGTAATGGATTTTATTCCGCCATTTGTATGGTACATAGGAAAGACATTCTTTGTAATCTTCTTGATGATGTGGTTTAAATGGACATTCCCAAGATTGAGAATTGATCAGCTGCTGACACTGGAATGGAAGTACCTGTTACCGATTAATCTGGTTAATGTATTGATTATGGCCTTTATAGTATTGATGGGCTGGCATTTTTAATAGTAAGTAACTAAAAATATCTATCTCTGAATGAGAAGTATAATAAATTATCTGAAGGAAATAATATTTGGTGTGTGGTCGCTGCTGAAAGGGATGAAAGTCACGGGATCATACTTTTTCAGACCTGGCACGATTGTTACTCAAAAATACCCAAGTAACCGCAAAGATCTTGTCATGTTCGATCGTTTCAAAGGTGAGGTGGTGATGCCTCATAATGAGAAAAATGAACATAAGTGCACCGGTTGCGGAATTTGTGAAATAAACTGTCCGAACGGTACAATAGAAATTATTTCTAAAACTATTGTTACTGAGGACGGAAAGAAGAAAAGAGCAATTGACAAACACATCTACAGATTAGGCATGTGCACCTTCTGTGCTCTATGTGTTAAGACATGCCCCTCAAATGCACTCGCCTTTTCTCAGAAATTTGAACATGCTGTCTTTAACAGGGCGCATCTTATCAAAACTTTAAATAAACCGGGTTCACAATTAATGAAAGGAGTCGAATAATGGGCGCTAATCAGATTATGTTTATCCTTTTTTCTACGATGATTGTTGTCTTTTCAATTCTGACAGTAACCAGCCGCAAAATACTTAGAGCTGCAGTATTTCTTCTTTTTGTCCTGGTATCAACTTCAGGGCTTTATTTCATGCTTAATTATCAGTTTCTTGCTGCAGTCCAGCTGACACTTTATGCCGGAGGGATTGTCGTTCTGATTATCTTCTCAATTCTGTTGACAAGTCATCTAAGCCAGAAGTTTGAATCTTCCGGCTGGAAAAAGAATATTTTTTCAGCACTTGCAGCATTGATCGGAGCTGTTTTATCTATTACAACAATCCTCGATTACAAATTCTCCGCAACTACTGAAGCTGCTAAGGAGGTGAACATGAAATTTATAGGAAAAAGCCTCTTATCCGTTGACTATGATGGATATGTACTTCCATTTGAGGTGATTTCAGTATTACTTCTGGCAGCTATGGTTGCAGCAATTGTAATTGCAAAAAAGGGTAATCCTAAAAAAGTTGAGTTATCGAAATAAAATCTTGAATAAAATGAATACTGGAATACCATTGCAATACTTTCTAATTCTGGCTACAGTAATGTTCTTCGCCGGAATTTACGGTTTCCTTACACGCAGGAATCTGATTACAATACTTATGTCGGTGGAATTGATTTTAAACTCTGTAAATATAAATTTTCTGGCTTTCAACCGGTATCTCTACCCGCATAAACTCGAGGGTATGTTTTTCAGCCTGTTTATAATTGCTGTTGCAGCATCAGAAGCTGCGGTTGCAATTGCTATAATAATTAATATTTACAGACGATTTACAACTATCAATGTAGAAGATGTTAATGAAATGAAATATTAATATGATAAATTTCAATTATACAATCTGGATCCTTCTGATACCCTTTCTAATGTTTATATTCCTGGGTCTGGCAGGTCACAAGTATTTTCCAAAGCTCTCAGGAATATTGGGAACATCAGGACTGGCANTAATTACTATACTNTCATATGTCACNGCTTACAAATACTTTTTTGTAAGTGAAAAGATTGAGGGAGCATATCAGAAAATCATAGCTTTCAATTTTACGTGGCTTCAATTCACTGATAAGCTGCATATAGATATTGGAGCCCTGTTGGATCCTATTTCTGTTATGATGCTGGTTGTTATTTCCACAGTTTCATTAATGGTTCATATCTACAGCCTTGGATATATGAAGGANGAAAAAGGATTTGAACGATTCTTTTCATTTCTCTCTCTTTTCAGTTTCTCAATGCTGGGATTAGTTCTTGCAACGAATATTTTCCAGATGTATATCTTTTGGGAACTTGTTGGCGTCTCCTCTTTTCTTCTTATCGGTTTCTATTACCAGAAACCGTCAGCTGTCAGAGCTTCAAAGAAAGCATTTATTGTTACCCGTTTTGCAGATGCTGGATTCCTGNTTGGTATCCTGATATTGTCATTCAATACTAAAACATTTGATTTTATTTCTCTTACTAACCCTGCAGGATCTGCCATCACACAAGGAGCGGGAATTGGATTCCTCGGACTTTCTATTATGACATGGTCNATGATTTTTGTCTTTATGGGAGGTGTTGGTAAATCAGCGATGTTCCCGTTTCATATATGGCTCCCCGATGCAATGGAAGGTCCTACTCCTGTATCGGCACTTATTCATGCAGCAACAATGGTTGTTGCGGGCGTATACCTGGTTGCAAGAATGTTTCCTATTTATGCAATAGCCGCACCTGTGGCTCTGAATGTTGTTGCATATATCGGGGCATTTTCTTCTCTCTTTGCAGCGGTNATCGCCTGTACCCAGACTGACATAAAACGTGTTCTTGCTTATTCTACNATNTCGCAGATCGGATATATGATGCTTGCACTGGGGGTATCAGGTTATGGCGGCCATGAGGGTTTAGGCTATATGGCATCAATGTTCCACCTGTTTACTCATGCAATGTTCAAGGCTCTGCTCTTTCTTGGAGCAGGTGCAATTATACATGCTGTTCACAGTAATTATATGACTGATATGGGCGGGCTTCGTAAGTATCTGCCTGTCACTCATATCACCTTTTTAATAGCATGTCTTACTATAGCGGGTATACCTCCTTTGTCGGGGTTCTTCAGTAAAGATGAAATACTTGCTGCCGCATTTCATAGTAATAAAATATTATTCGCTGTAGAATATGCTGTGGCAGGTCTGACTGCGTTTTACATGTTCAGACTCTATTTCAGTGTTTTCTGGGGAAGAGATACTCACTATCACCATACTCCTCAGGAAGCACCCGCAACTATGACAATTCCTTTAATTGTACTTGCCATTGGATCAGTAGTTACCGGGTTTATTCCTTTTAATAAGCTTGTTACATCTGATGGCAAAATATTAGAAAGTGAACTTGAACTGGCGGTAGCAATACCTTCAGTGCTCATTGGTTTGCTCGGAATAGGAATAGCCTATGTTATGTACAGGAAGGAAAATAGCATATCTGATAAACTGGCTGCAAGATTTAAGTATAGCTATAAATGGGCGTTCAATAAATTTTATATTGATGAAGTGTATCTGTTTGTTACAAAAAAGATCATATTCAGATATATTTCTGAACCGGTTGCATGGTTCGACCGCCATATTGTGGATGCCACGATGAATGGGATTGCCGCTGTTACTCAAAGTGTATCATTCAGAATAAGAGGATTTCAGTCGGGCCAGTTGCAAAAGTACGCCTTTGTCTTCATTACCGGGGCTATCATGCTGGTGATATTACTTATATACATGTGGAAATAAAATAAATTTAGAAAAGACTTTTAATTATGGATATTTTATCTCTGTTTGTAGTAATTCCGGTCTTGACAATCACAGCTATCCTGCTCTTAAAAGATACTCGCCAGGTTCGTCTGGTCTCGGCTTTTGGAATGGGTCTGCAACTATTAATGGCTGCAATTCTTGTGTTCCTGTATCTGACTGCCCGTCATGCCGGCAATAGCGATGAGATGTTGTTCGTAAAAGACTACTTGTGGTTTAAAAGTCTAAATATTCATTATGCGGTTGGGGTAGACGGTATCTCTGTAGCAATGATCGCGCTGACATCTCTGGTAGTTTTTGCCGGTATCTTTGCCTCGTGGGAAGTAGAGTTACTAAGAAAAGAATTCTTTGTTTCTCTGATTCTCCTGGCTACAGGTGTTTTCGGATTTTTTATCTCTATCGATCTGTTTACGATGTTCCTGTTTTATGAACTTGCGGTTATACCCATGTATCTTTTAATAGGAATATGGGGTACAGGTCCAAAAGAGTATTCGGCAATGAAGCTGACACTTATGCTGATGGGCGGATCAGCACTTCTTCTGGTCGGTTTGCTGGGAATCTACTTTAATTCTTCACCTGATGGTACCAGGCTCTCTTTCAATATTCTTGAGATCTCTAAAGTCGTCATACCTTTACCTGCTCAAAGAATATTCTTTCCTCTCACATTTGTTGGATTTGGAGTTCTTGGAGCATTGTTCCCGTTTCATACATGGTCGCCCGACGGACATGCCTCTGCTCCTACTGCTGTATCTATGTTGCATGCAGGTGTTCTGATGAAACTGGGGGGCTATGGCGCATTCAGGGTAGCTATTTTTCTTATGCCTGAAGCTGCACATGAATTATCATGGATATTTATTATACTTACTTCGATCAGTGTCGTTTACGGAGCTTTTGGAGCAATTGCCCAGAAAGATCTAAAATATATCAATGCGTACTCCTCGGTGAGCCATTGCGGTCTTGTACTTTTTGCAGTCCTTATGATGAATCAGACAGCTATGAACGGAGCTATTATCCAGATGATATCTCACGGTTTGATGACAGCCCTGTTCTTTGCTCTAATTGGTATGCTTTACGGTCGTACACATACAAGAATGATAAATGAAATGGGAGGATTGATGAAGGTTATTCCCTTTTTGTCGGTTTGTTATGTAATTGCAGGTCTTGCTTCGCTGGGATTACCCGGACTTAGTGGTTTCGTTGCCGAAATGACAATCTTTGTCGGAGCTTTTCAGCATCCTGAACTCTTTTACCGGATAGTAACTATTCTGGCTGTCTCTTCCATTGTCATCACAGCCGTATATATACTTCGGGTAGTTGCAATTTTATTGCTTGGTCCCACTACAAATGAGCATTTTGAGCATCTTACCGATGCAAAATGGTTTGAAAAAATATCGGTTGTAACTTTGATCGGATCTGTAGCTGCCATTGGTCTTGCACCTTACTGGCTCTCAACAATGATAGGAACAAGTCTTCATCCTGTTATCGAGAAGATCATTGCACTTAATCCATTCTGAACAATATAGTTATAAATGCTTTGGATAATTTTATGATATGAGCTTAGGTACCTTTTTAATAATGCGTCATGAACTGCTGCTGATAGCTGCGGCTCTTTTAGTCCTGATTGCGGAGATATTCTGGAATCCCGATAAAAAGAGAAGTATAAGTCTTTTTTCGATAATTCTGTTCGGAATTATCACAATTGTCGGTTTCCTACCTTCCCCGGCAGGATCGCTATTCGGAGGCATGTTTGTTAATACGGGCACCACACTTCTGATGAAGAATATTCTGAACATTGGCGTGTTACTGGTTTTTATTCAGTCTGTTACATGGCTTAAAAAGGAAGAAAATTCAGAAAAAATCAGTGAGTATTTTCTNCTGCTTATTTCTACTCTGNTAGGAATGGACTTCATGATTTCAGCAGGTCATTTTTTAATGTTCTACATTGGAATAGAACTTGCNACAATNCCGATTGCAGCNCTTGCAGCATTTGACCGTTATAAAAACAAATCTGCTGAGGCTGGTATTAAACTCATATTGTCATCTGCATTATCTTCAGGAATCCTATTATATGGATTATCAATGATTTATGGGACAACCGGTACCTTATATTTCAGTGAGGTAGCTACACATTTTGGCAATACAAATCTTCAGATACTCGGGTTTATCTTTTTCTTTGCCGGAATGGCTTTTAAGATCTCAATAGTTCCCTTCCATCTCTGGACTGCAGACGTTTATGAAGGTTCACCTGTAAACATAACTTCTTATCTTTCTGTTATTTCGAAAGGGGCAGCTCTGTTTATTTTATTAATTATTCTCTTTACTGTGTTTCCCATTATAATTGCCACCTGGCAGAAAACTATTTTTGTGACATCAGTACTCACCATGACTATCGGTAATCTTTTTGCNATACGACAACAGAACCTGAAGCGGTTTCTTGCATTTTCTTCCATATCACAGGCAGGATATATTCTTTTAGGTTTTATCGGAGGAAATCAGCTTGGTATGACATCAGTTATTTATTATGTTCTGGTGTACATTTTTTCAAATCTNGGTGCATTCGGTGTGGTTATAGCTATTTCAAATGCTACGGGAAAAGAAAATATGNATGACTATAATGGGCTTTATCACACAAATCCAAAGCTCAGCCTGATTATGACCCTTGCACTTTTCTCGCTTGCAGGAATACCTCCAGTGGCAGGGTTTTTCGGTAAGTTTTTCTTATTTACAGCGGCTGCTCAAAAAGGATTCTATCTGCTGGTCCTCATTGCTGTTCTGAATACCATNATTTCATTGTTCTATTACCTCCTCGTTGTTAAAGCAATGTTCATTAATAAAAGTGAAAAACCGATCGAAAAATTCAGCAGCGATTTTCCTACACGTTTTGCATTGGGGATATGTGTTGCCGGTATAGTAGTTACGGGTTTTGCCAGTATTATATTTGAGGTAATAAGAAATTTAAGTTTCGGAGTCTAGTTGCTGGGTGCTGGTTGCTGGTTAAATCCAACAGTGTCGGTGCCTGAAATATGTTGACCACTAAACCGGTTAACATTATGGCAAAAGTAAATTATTTTGATCACGAGAACAAACCTGACTTTCATAGGTATTTTAATGAAGAGTTTAAAAAAAAGAAAATCAGGGAACTAGAAAGAAACATTACCTCCATTCCCGATATTTGTAAGACATATGGGGTTAGCAGAACTTCAGTGTATAATTGGATTTATAAATATTCAGTAATGGCAAAGAAACAAGTTAAACAAGTGGTAGAAGCAAAGAGCGACACCCAAAAGATAAAGGCTTTGGAAGAGCGGATTAAGGAGCTCGAGAGAATAGTTGGTCAAAAGCAATTATTGCTTGAGTTTAAAGACAAGATGATAGAGATAGCAGAGGCTACTTATAATGTTGATATCAAAAAAAAAGTAGGTTCCAAGCTCTCATCTGGTACCACTTTAACCGGAAAGATCACGGGAAAAAGTTAAGTAGTTTATTTGAAGTATTAAACATAAGTAAACAGTCCTTTCATCAGATGTTAAGTCGCAGGAAATATAAATATGAAGAGCAGGAGCAACTCATTCCACTGATAAATGAGATACGTTGTGATCATCCGCGTATGTCAGCCAGGGATATTTACCTGAAGCTTCAACCAAGCTGTATGGGGAGAGATCAGTTTGAGCGGTTCTGCATGGACTCAGGATACAGGATTAAGAGACTAAGGAATTTTAGAGTAACTACGAACAGTCTTGGCGTGACCCGTTTCCC
>JGIcombinedJ21911_10000363_pt1 | contig 14227 bp, 12 predicted proteins | sample BarGraNGADG00211_FD_21911 | JGI IMG/M metagenome (IMG submission 21911)
CCTGTGGGCTTTGTTCCTATTACCTGGTAATGCTTTCGAGCTAAAACTCCAGGATGTTGTCGATCCTTACCTGCTGGGCAGTGCTGTGGGTGAAAAAATAATCTGGACAGTGATGATTATTGCCGGCAGGTATATCCTTCCCGCTGCCCTGCTGATCTGGGGCGTTACCTATCGGGACACATGGGCTTCCCGGCTTTCGACCTTAGCCACTGCTTTGCTGCCGGTTGTCTTCGGTATCGGCTCTTCCTATACCGTGATGATGTTAACCCCGTCGGTCGGAATCCCCTGGGAAGGATTCGGCCGCTTGACTGTTCTTTCCTGCTATTTCGTGGTGATAATCTGTGCATTTCTGCTGGCATCGGCGGCAGTGAAATGTGATGAATTGCTTCGGCAAAGGTCGGGAATCATTGTTGAACGTCGTCCGGTACGGTATTAGATCCTCCGCAATGAAACCCTTCATGACAAATGAATCGTGCAGAATCCTGATCATCCTGATAGCTGGCGTCGGGGATCTCATCATGGCGTCCAAGAGCATCCGGTCGCTTTACAATGGCTTTCCACGTTCCGTGAGAATCTGCCTGCTCACCTCCGCAGAGAGAACTTTGAAAAACTTAACAGATTTCGCATAATGACATTTTTATAATTTGGGGATTTTTTAAATCCTTGGAAAAGCTTTCCGGAGGGAGCTGGTTGTGGGGGCCGTCTTTACAGGTAATCGCCAGAAAAGCAAGAAAGCATGAATAAAGAAATCCAATTGGTTATAAATATCGCCGGGATCGGCGATCTTATCTTGGCATCCAAAAGCCTGAGAGCTTTGAAGCGGTCACGCCCAACGGCGGAACTCTGGCTGATGACGAGTTCAGAGGCTGCTATTCTGGCAGAGAATTATCCCTATATCGATCGGGTCATACCCTTTCCCATCCGTGAATTTGGACGAAACCGCCGCCATTTGACGAAGATGTGGCATACCGTAAACGATCTTCGGCATCTCCGTTTTCTACACTGTATCAACCTCTATCTGATCGGTTCATGGTTGGGAGCAGCCAAGATGGGACTCCTTTTTTCCCTGCTCCATGCCGACGGAAAGGTCGGTCAAGATGCATATGGATTCGGTCGTTTCCTTACGGTAAAAGCGGCCGCCGACATTTTCGTGAGGCAGCACTTCGTAGACGCCATGTGCGAGATTGCTGCCTTGGTCGGAGCCGTACCGGATGAGGGAGGTATGGATGTGTATTGGAACAAAACGTATGAAGGACAATGGGCACCCTTTTTTGATCAGCAAAAGGATGCCCTGCTGATCGGTGTCAATCCAGGCGGTAAACGTCACTGCCGCTGGAATCAAAATCATTTTGCCACGGTCGTCGAAGAACTGCTGCGAGCTTACCCTGCCCGCATCGTCCTCTTCGGAGGGCCAGGTGAGGAATTTCTAGCAAAATACATCGAAAACCACATCCAGTCACCCAAAGTGGTTTCTCTGGCGGGAAAGTTGAACCTGAATGAGCTCTGCTATATCATCAGCAAGCTTGATCTTTTCATAACCAATGACAGCGGTCCGATGCACATTGCCGCCGCTGCCGGAACACCCGTTGTGGCGATCTTCGGTCCTGAAAACCCCATGCATCTCCGACCTTATACCCGGGATGCACTTTATCGTGTGGTATACAAGGACGTACCCTGTCGCCCTTGCAGTAAAACCACCTGCGAAAAACCGATATGCCTTTCGGCGATTATGCCGGACGATGTTTTCCATGCCTGTGTAGAACTGCTGGACACAACAATCGTGAAGAAATCATGAGAGAAATCCCGGTTTTGCTCTACCAGAATGTCGGCGACTATCCCCCGGAGATGATGGAGGACGGCATCACTGTGCAGGCATTCGCGCGTCAGATGCAGTATCTATCCACGAACGGCTATCGGATCGTGACCCTCGATGAGGCTGTCGATCACCTGGCCGGGATCAGGAGATTGCCGGACCGCTCCCTGGCGATCACCATTGACGGTGGTTACCGGGATGCCATCCTGAATGTTGCGCCTGTCCTGAGACAATATCAATTTCCTGCCGTCTTTTTCATCGCCCCCGAATTCATCGGCGGTGAGCGGGCGATCAAGGGGAACCCCATCCGCTGCCTAACCTGGCAGGAAGTCCGGGAGCTTAACGAAAGCGGTTTCACCATTGGTCTCCTCGCCAATGGGGGCGGGGGCATCAAANCCCCACACGATGTGGAAGTGNTCAAAGGGCGAATTGCCNCAGCCATGAAAAGTTTACAGGCAAATGTCAATACGNAAATCCGGTATTGTGCCTTCAAGGAGGGGGTCCCGGGCGCTGATCTCTGGGCCTTTATACAATCGCAGGGTATCCGCGCCGTCTTCACGCAGTGCCCGACAAACCAGCGCGCCACAGTTGCCGGGATTGGCCGCATTCAGATCGACGACGACGATCACAATATTTTTCTCACTAAAATATCAAAGCCTTACCTATTTTTCAAGGATAAACGATCCTGGCAATACATNCGCCGGTACAAGCTGGACCGCCTGTTTCACCGTCTGTCGGAATGGGTNAACCGCATGCGGGAGNGATAGATCATGTGCGGCATCTGCGGAACGCCTTTTTAGATGGCATCGTGAAAAAATCATAAGAGAAATCCCCTGAATTGCGCGGACATAGCGTTTAATTTGAAAAGTTTCGACTCAAATCGAAACTTTTTGACAAAAGCTTCGATTTGATTTGCGGTATGGTCTCGAACCAGCTACAACAAACTCTCGAAGGTGCTCGGCCTCTTAAATGGATTGCCACTGTTTCTTTTTTATGATACAAATAACGTATGAATGATGTCATATCAACAATGAAATCGCAAAGTTTACTGCCAGACCATTTCAGTGCCTATTTCTGGGATACTCGATTTACAGGCCGTGAACTTCTTGATTGGCCGGAGCATACAATCGAGCGCGTATTGGAGTATGGGCAGTGGAAGGACATCCGGTTTTTGAGGGGGATCGTTGGCGATAAAGCCATTAAAAATGTCGTAATTTCAAGTCGCAGGCTTTCTCCCCGGACGGTAAACATCTGGACGATACTATTAAGAATTTCGAGAAGAAGGACATTTTGTTTTCAGAAACCATCTCACCCGATACCTTCGGGCTAATCGAAAAGATCAAAAACCGCCCTTGGCTAAGTCCTTATTATCTTGCGGGCGGAACTGCTCTTGCCTTGCACCTGGGGCATCGAACTTCTATAGACCTTGATTTCTTTACTGAATCAAAAGTCGAAGAAATGACCATAGTCGATCATCTTAGGACAGTGGGTAATCTTCGACTTGACCAGATGGGTGAGGGGACTATTGTTGGCAATNTTGATAGCGTACGCATAAGTTTTTTTAGATATCCCTACCGACTATTGGATCCCTTAGCAGAGTGGAATGCCCTCAATGTGGCTTCCATACGTGACATCTCTCTGATGAAAATGGTGGCTATTTTCCAGCGAGGTTCCATAAAAGATTTCATCGATATGTTTTTTGTCGTCCGGGAATTCAAACCAATAGATGTTCTTATCCAGGAACTTTCAATGAAATACGTTGGAGTTCAATTTAATACTAATCACATTCTTCGAAGCCTGTGCTATTTTGAAGATGCTGAAAAGGAACCTATGCCAAGTATGATCGCAGCTTGTGACTGGCAAGAAGTTAAAGAGTATTTTGTAAAGGAAGTGAAAAGATTATCCAGAATTCTGTAGCTTTTTCATAAAAACTTGACATTCCAAATACTTCCGATTGGCGACCCCGGCGAGCCGGTTTTTGGCGGCGAGTCTGCATAGGCCGCCACGTTGATCTTGGCCCGAGAGCTTTGAAATTATTCCCCTGCCATAAGGATTTTTAATTAGCCGATGTGTGGTATCTGCGGAAAACTTGATTTTACCGGGTCGCCGGTCGATGAAACTCTCCTGCGACGGATGACGGATCTCCTGGCTCATCGGGGGCCGGACGATTCCGACGTCTATCGCCGCCATCAGGGCAGTGTTAGTTGCGGTCTCGGCCACCGGAGGCTGAGCATTATCGACCTGTCGGAGGCCGGTCGGCAACCGATGTCCAACGAGGACCGGACCGTCTGGATGGTCTTCAATGGAGAAATCTACAATTTCAGCGCTCTGAGAGAGGATCTGGAGAGAAAAGGCCATCGGTTCACCTCCCGGACCGACAGCGAGGTTATCATCCATCTCTTTGAAGAAGAGGGATCGGCCGGTGTCGCTAGTCTTGTCGGAATGTTTGCTCTGGCCATCTGGTCGGAAAAGACGCGAACCCTCGTTTTGGCCCGCGATCATGTCGGCATCAAACCGCTCGTGTATTACTGGGACGGCCGGACTTTCCTTTTCGCCTCGGAGATCAAGGCCCTCCTCGCTGATCCGACCGTCCGGAAAGAGATTGATCTGGAGGCCCTGGACCTCTATCTCAGCCTGAATTACATCCCCGCCCCCCATACAATCTTCAAGAACATCCGCAAGCTCCGCCCCGGCCATATCCTGACGGTTCGCGATGGCGTCCTTACGGAAGAAGAATTCTGGGATATCGCTCCCGGGATGCCTGCCGACGCACCGGATCACCGCGATTTTGAAGAGACGAAGGCGACCCTCTTCCGTACCCTGGAGGACGCCGTCCGCAGCCAGATGGTCGCCGATGTCCCCCTCGGGGCCTTTTTAAGCGGAGGGATCGACTCGAGCGTCATCGTGGGCCTGATGGCGCGCAACGCCTCCCGGCCGGTGAAAACCTACGCCATCGGTTTTAAGGATATGCCGATGTACGATGAAAGCGCCTACGCCCGCGAAGTGGCCGCATTCCACCATACGGAACACCACGAAATCATGCTTAGTTCGCGGGAGATCATCGATACGATCCCCGCCGTCCTTGCCTCCCTCGACGAGCCGTTCGGCGATTCCTCCGCCGTGCCCACCTATGTGGTCGCCCGCGAGACCGTCCGGGACGTCAAGGTCGCCCTCTCCGGCGATGGCGGCGATGAACTCTTTGCCGGCTACCGGATGTACAAGGGCGAGGCATGGTACCGTCGTTATTGTCTCCTTCCCCGACTCCTCCGTGCGGGACTTTTGGAGCCGGTCATNCGTTCCCTTCCCGATTCCCGTGATAANAAATACGGGGAACATATCCGAAGGATCAAAAAATTCCTCCGCGGGGCGAAAGANACCTTCGCGGAGCGGGTCTTCGCCTGGAATGAGCTNTTCGGTCCAGAGAGCAAAAAGGCTCTTCTGNCCGACGNTTACGGGACAAGTCGTCAACTGGCGCCGGAATTGTTCGCTGCCGCCCTGAACCGTTTGCCGACCGACTACATCAACCGGATGCTCTACGCCGACCTCAAGATCTCGCTGCCCGCGGACATGCTNTGGAAGGTGGACACGATGAGCATGCGTCACTCCCTGGAGGTCCGGGTTCCGCTGCTCGATCATCGGGTCTGCGAACTGGCCTTCCAGATCGGGGGCGAATGGAAGATCAGACACGGCCGCAGCAAATACGTCTTCATCGAAACCTTCAAGGAGATCCTGCCCAGGCGTCTGCATAACAGACCCAAATGGGGTTTCGAAATGCCCATCAGCAAGTGGCTGAAGACGGACCTTAACTATCTCATCTCCACACATCTCTCCCGGGAACGGATTGAGAAGCAGGGGATCTTTCACTATCCCGTCATTGAAAATCTGGTCGCAAACCTGATGCACAACAGGATGGACACCTCCTGGCGGATATGGAATCTGATCGCCTTTCAGGCCTGGTATGAATCCTATATGCAATAAAATCAAGGTGATCCACGTCATTACCCGNTTCGACAAGGGTGGGTCGGCGGAAAACACCTTCCTGACCGTTCGCGACCTCGACAAGTCCCGCTATGACGTCGTCTTCATCAAGGGGACATCCCCCCGGGGGGATTCGGGAGACCTGGAAACTGAGGCGGTAGAGGCCAATATCGCCGCTGCCCGTGAGCATCACGTCCGGTTAATTTGTCTGCGCCATCTGGTGCGGGATCTCCAGCCCTTCTCCGANCTGGCCGCGTTTTTCTCCCTGCTTNGGATCATCCGGCGCGAAAAGCCCCATATCGTCCATACCCATACCTCCAAAGCNGGCATCCTGGGCAGGTGGGCGGCGTACTTCTGCCGCGTCCCGATCATCGTCCATACCCCGCACGGCCATGTGTTTTGGGGGTACTTCAACTCTTGGCAAACCCGCCTGTTTATCTTATTGGAGAGATGGACGGCCCGGATCACCAATGCCATTGTGACCCTCACCTCCCAGGAGAAGGAAGATCATCTCCGTTTCCACATCGCTCTGGAAGATAAATTCACCGTCGTCCATAGCGGCGTCGATCTGGGGACGTTCCTTGCCAGCCTTTCCCGGCCGGCGGAGACCAGGGCCGTGTTGGGCATCCCACCGGAGATGACCGTCGTCGGTACCGTGGGCCGTCTCACCGCCGTCAAAGGTCAGGAGGTGCTGATCCGGGCAGCTTCCGAACTCATCCGGCAGGGGGAGAATATCTTTCTCCTGCTCCTGGGGGATGGAGAGCTACGGCGGGACCTGGAAGAGTTGACCATTCGTCTGGATATTGCAGGACATGTCCGCTTCCTGGGCTGGCGACCCGACGTGCCCCGGATCATGGCCGTCTGCGACATCTTCTGTCTCCCCTCCCGCAACGAGGGGATGGGCAAGGTCCTCGTGGAGGCGATGGCGATGGGAAAACCGATTATTGCCAGTGATATCGGAGGTATAAAGGATATTGTACGCTCCGGAGAAAACGGGTTCCTCATTCCCGTCGGGGATGTTGCGGCCTGGGCTGAGGCCATCGGGCATCTGTGCCGCGATCCGGAAAGACGCCGCCGGATGGGAGATGCCGGCAGGCAGATGGCGCCCCGCTACAGTTCGGAAGAAATGATAAAAATGATTGACGAATTGTATGGAAAATTGTTAAGCGAAAAGCATATTGTGAGATCGTTGAATAGCTTGCAATAATCGCTGTCTCGTCGTTGGTTTCATTTATGCACATCGGAAAGCGGGTTCCATGAATACTCTCTGTAAACAGACAAATGCAGCCCTTTTCTTACAAAGCGCTCACATCATGATATTCCTTCTGGTGCTTGCGTTGTTTACCGCGATGTTAGGCTTTTTTGTCCCGCCGGCCATGGCCTACGAACAGGTGCCGGCCCTGATGGACCTGCGCACCACCTTCAGCGACGGCGATTACGATCCCGAAACCCTCGTGCAGATGGCTGTCAAGAAGGGCTTCCGCGTTATCTTCCTCAACGATCATGACCGGGTGGTCATGGAATACGGCCTGCCGCCCTTCCGCAATATCATCAAAAAAAAGGAGGAATTGAATTCCATCAACAAATCAGGGGCGGGCGCGTATCTCCGGACCATCGCAGATCTCCGGAAGAAATACCCGGACGTGATCCTTATCCCCGGCACGGAGAGCACCCCCTTTTACTACTGGACGGGAAGCCCGTTTGTCGGGACTCTGACCGCCAACGATCATGAGCGGCGGATCCTGACGATGGGGCTGGAAAAGACGGGCGACTACGAAACCCTGCCCATTCTGCACAATGGTCTCTCCGGAACCTATCTCCGGGCGGCCATGCCCGCGCTCCTGGCCTTCATCATCTCCCTCCTCATCTCTATCTACTTCCTGTTCAATAAAGGCTGGTGGCGTATTTCCGGGGCGGTGCTCATTATCTTAAATGCGGGTTTTCTCATCAATATCGTTTCCGCCCGCCCCTCCGCCTTCGACGCGTATCACGGCAAGCAGGGCATGGCGCCGTATCAGCTCTTTATCGATGCCGTCAGCCGGAAAGGAGGCCTCACCTTCTGGAACTATCCGGAAACACGCTCGGGGGTGAGACCATTGGGTCCCATACAGGTTAAGACCCTGCCGTATCCCGAGGTGCTCCTGGAGACGAAGAATTATACGGGCTTTGCCGCCCTTTATGGAGAAACGATCACCATCACGGAGCCGGGAAACTTATGGGACGTGGCCTTGCGTGAATATTGCCAGGGATTCCGCGAACGTCCCCCGTGGGGGATTGCCACGGCGGACTATCACCAGGAGGGCGGTTCCGGTCAGAACTTGGGCGACTTTCAGACCGTCCTTTGGCTCCCCCAAAAAACCTATCCATACGTTCTGGCAGCCCTGAAGAACGGCAAGATGTATGCTTGTCAGGGAAAGTTCCCCCAGATTCCGAGACTCGATGAATTCTCCATCTCCGCCGCCGAACCGGATACAGCCCCCCGGATGATGTCCGGGGATGAATTCCTTCTGGCGCGTAACCCCCGTATTCGGATCACCGTCTCCGGCGGTACCGAGAGAACGGAAGGAAAGGATACGGTCCAGGTGCGTCTGATCCGTTCCGGGACTCTCATCCAGACCTTCAAGGGGACCTTGCCCTTGAATATCGATTACACGGATCTCCTGGAGACGCCGGGAGAGAAAGTATATTATCGAATGGATATGACCGGGTACGGGACCATCGTCTCCAACCCGATCTTCGTGGAATTTGCGAAATGATCGTTGCCGTTCATCAGCCCCAATACCTGCCCTGGCTCGGATATTTCGACAAGATGGACCGCGCCGATGTTTTTGTCCTGCTCGACACNGTCCAATACAAGAAGAACGAATGGCAGAACCGCAACCGAATCAAGGCGGCCGACGGCCCGCAGTGGCTCACCGTGCCGGTGACGTATCGATTCCCGCAACGGATCGCCGAGGTGGCCGNCAACAACCGTGANCGCTGGCAGCATAAACAGCGGCAGGGTATCGTCTCCAATTACCGGAAGGCCCCGTTCTGGGACGACCTCGCCCCTTTTATTGAGGAGGTTCTGTCGCCAACCTGGGAGTTGCTTGCCCCGCTCAACATCTTCGGGGTGAAGGAACTCGCGGCGATCCTGGGTATTGAAACCCCCCTGTATGTGGCCTCGGAGCTCGGGGAGTTTCCCGAGGACCCGGACGAGCGGCTGATCGCCATCACGAAACACTTCGGGGCGGATACCTACCTGGCCGGGAGCGGCGGCCGGGACTATATGAATCTTGATCGGTATGCACAAAGCGGCATCGAGGTGCTTTTTCAGGAGTACCATCATCCGGTATATGCGCAGTTATTCGGCGCCTTTGAACCGTATCTGTCGGTCGTGGATCTGCTTTTCAACCACGGCAAGGAGAGTCTGAGAATTCTAAGAGGTGAGGGAGGTAAGGGATGAAGATCTTAGCCATCGGCGCCCATCCGGACGACATCGAGGTCGGTTGCTCCGGTACTTTGGCCAAATACGCGCAGGCCGGCCATGATATCTATCTGCTCGTTATGACGGAGGGTCACATGGGCGGTAAACGGGCGGTCAGAAAAAAGGAGCAGATGAGGTCGGCGAAGATCCTCAAGCCCCGGGAATTGATCTGGGGAGGATGCGAAGATACGTTACTTTCGCTCCACATGAACAAGATGGTCCACGACATCGAGGCCGTGTTGAAAAAGGTCAACCCCGATTTCATTTTTGTCCAGTATGAGGACGATACCCACCAGGACCATCGTTCCCTGGCCAAGGCGACGATCTCCGCCACCCGCTACGTCCGTAATGTCCTGTTCTACGAGGGACCAACGACTCAGAACTTTTCCCCTACTGTCTTTGTGGACATCAAGGAAACCATCGACACAAAATTCGCCACGCTCCTGGCGCATCGTTCCCAGGTGCAGAAGACCAACATCGGGGGGCTATCCATCACGGAAATCGCCCGCTCTACCGCCGTCTTTCGCGGCACCCAGGGACGGGTGCAGTTTGCGGAGGCCTTCGTGCCCCTGCGTCTGTTTGTCGATGTATCTCAATTATGTAGCGAGCCGTGATGTTTATGCCGATTATCCCCCATTCCCGTCCCACCCTCGATCAGGAAGAAGTCAACGCCGTCGCCGCTGTCCTGCAGTCCGGACAGCTTGCGCAGGGGGAAGAGGTGCTGCATTTCGAGAAAGCCCTGGCCTCAATGATCGGTGTCGGTGGGGCCGTGGCGGTCAGCTCCGGTACCGCCGCCCTGCACCTGGCTCTGCTGGTCCTGGACATCGGTGAGGGTGATGAGGTGGTGATCCCCAGTTTTGTCTGCCCGGCGCTTCTCAATGCGGTCCGCTATGTCGGCGCCGTCCCCGTCCCGGCCGATATCAACGGGGAAACCTTCAATATCGACGTCCGGGATCTCCAGCGGCGGCTGACCGGAAAGACGAGGGCCATCATCGTTCCCCATATGTTCGGCCTGCCGGCGGATATCCGGGAGATCATGGCCTTGGGGATCCCCGTCATCGAGGATTGCGCCCAATCCCTGGGCAGTCGATATCAGGGGGCGCCAACCGGGGGCTTCGGCGTTCTGTCCGTTTTTTCCTTCTACGCCACGAAGGTGATCTGCACCGGCGAGGGGGGGATGATCACGGCCAACGATGTGCAGTTGCTGGATAGAATTAGAGATTTACGTGATTACGACGAAAAGGAGGATGGACGCCTGCGGTACAACTACAAGTTGACGGATATGCAGGCGGCCTTGGGTTTGGTACAGCTCCGGAAACTCCCGGCCCTGATCGCGCGCCGCCGGGCTATCGCCCGTCAATATGATGAGTTTCTCCGGGAGAACTGCCTGTCAATCCCCGTTTGTCCTGCGGATCGCGAACATATTTATTACCGTTACATCATCCGGACGGAGCGTCTTCCGGAGGTTCTCGATGCCGGCCGGGAGTCAGGAATCGCCTATCGCCGACCGGTCTTCAAACCCCTTCATTATTACCTCGGCATGACCGGTTATCCCGAGAGTGATCGGGCCTTCCTCGGGACTCTTTCGATTCCCATCTACCCATCCCTAAGCGATGCAGAGGTGAAGGCCATTCTCCATCATCTGCAGTCCATTCTGAAATGAGGTGATCGAAATGTTTTTTAGAGATAATGGGGGGAATGCCTCTTTCCGCCGGATCTTCTGGACAGTGGAGCTGATCGTTTTCTGTCTGCTCCTTGTTCCCATTGTCCGTGAGATCTTCTTCCAGTATTTCGGCCGCTGGCTCTATATCCTGCTTTTTGCCGCCGCCACCTCTGCCCTGCTCACACCGATCATNATCGTCATCGCCAGCAAGACAGGCATCGTCGATGCCCCCGGCGGCCGGAAGATCCACGACCGGGTGANCCCCCTGCTCGGCGGCGCGGNCATCATCATCTCCTTCATCTCCGCCCTTCTGGCCAATATGATCCTCGATGCGCGGGATATCGCTCTGATTGCGGGGGGCACAGTCGTGGCGATCGTCGGGCTCATTGACGACTGGAAGAGTATCCGGGCCCGCTACAAGCTCGTCATCCAGATCATCGTCGTCATCATCCTGATCCGTTCAGGGATCATCCTCGATCTATTTCCAATCCATACGACCTGGGGCTATCTTCTCAACGCCTCCCTCTCCATCATCTGGATCGTGGGTTTGACCAACGCCATGAATTTCATCGACGGCATGGACGGCCTNGCCACCGGTGTGAGTGCCATCATCTCACTTTTTATGGGGCTTGTCGCCTTCCAGACCAATCAGCCGTTCATGGGCTGGATCGCCATCGCCATGCTGGGAAGCTGCCTCGGGTTCCTCCCGTTCAATTTCAGTCTGCGCAGACCGGCGTCTATCTTCCTGGGCGACGCCGGCAGCACCTTCTTCGGGTTCGTCCTTTCGGCCCTGGCCATTAAAGCTTCTTGGGCGGACAACAATCCCATCGTCTCGTTCGCGACCCCTATCCTCATCTTCTGGGTCCTGATCTACGACATGGCCTATATCTCCATAGAGCGCATCGTCACCGGCAAAGTGAAGAGTTTCCAAGGCTGGATCGATTATGTGGGCACCGATCATATTCATCACCGCCTCCTGGTTATTTTCGGCGACAGAAGAAAAGTGATCTTTTTCATCTTCTTTCTCTGCGCCACCCTCGGCATCAGCGCCATCACCTTGCGGGGCGCCAGTACAAGCGACGGAATCCTGACCGTTGTGCAGGCCTTCCTGATTACCGTTATCGTTTCCATCCTCGAATATTCCGGTCGGAATCACGCGAAATGAGCACATTGGCTGTTTGAGGTTTTTCCAGCAGATTTTCTTCTATATCTTCCAGAAATTTCCGAAGGTAAGCTTCCGCTATTTTGATTTCGCCGCGAGGGACAACCATCGTGAGCTTTGCACAACCCCTCTATTCGTCATGCCGGCGAAGGCCGGTATCCAAGAAGCTATTGATAATACTGGATTCCCGCCTTCGCGGGAATGACAAAATTGTTGGTTTTATGTGGTTGTACAAAGGTCTCATAACGAAGGGATTCTTCCCTTTTTTACGATGTCATCAAGTATTTAGGGAGGAAAACCATGAAATTCCGCTTTGCACACAACAATTATCAATGTCCTTGATCTGGAGAAGAGCGTCCGTTTCTACCGGGAGGCCCTCCAGCGAAACGAGGTCCGTAGGAACAACCGTTTTCCCACGATTCCGTTATAGTTATTGCAATCTTAAAAGGAGTTAGAGTAAACCCCCATGAACCCAACAACCCTAATCGGCAAAATACGGTCCCAAAAGGCCCGCATCGGCGTCATCGGCCTCGGCTACGTAGGTCTTCCCCTGACCATCGCTTTCTGCAGGGCGGGCTTTCCCGTCACGGGATTCGACATCGACCCGGAAAAGACGGCCTCCTTGCCCACGGGAAAAGCTATCTCCGGCACATCGATGCCTCCAGCCTCGCCAATCCGGCGGCCAACTTCCTGGCGACGACGGATTTCTCGAAGCTTGCGGCGACTGACTGCATCGTCATTTGCGTGCCCACGCCCTTGAATAAACACCGCGAGCCGGACATGTCCTACGTCCTGGACACCGCCGCCGTCATCGCGAAATATCTCCGGAAGGGGCAACTGGTTTGCCTCGAATCCACGGTCTATCCCGGCGCTACAGACGAGGATTTGCGCGCCGTGCTGGAAAAGAGCAGCCTGAAGGCGGGCCGGGATTTTTACCTGGCCTATTCCCCTGAAAGGGAGGATCCGAACAACAAGGATTTCTCCACGGGAACCATCCCAAAGGTAGTGGGCGGATACACGGAAGCGTGCCTCGCCGCTGCCCTGGCGCTCTATGACACAGTTGTCAGCCGCACGGTGCCCGTCTCCTCCACCAAGGTGGCCGAAGCGTCCAAGCTGCTCGAAAACATCTACCGGAGCGTGAACATCGCGCTGGTGAATGAAATGAAAATGCTCTTCGACCGGATGGGGATCGACGTCTGGGAGGTCATCGAGGCGGCGCGCACCAAACCCTTCGGCTTTCAGGCCTTCTATCCCGGCCCCGGCCTGGGCGGCCACTGCATTCCCATTGATCCCTTCTACCTGACCTGGAAGGCGCGGGAATATGATTTTGCCACCCGCTTCATCGAGCTGGCGGGGGAGATCAATACGAACATGCCCTATTACGTGGCTCAGAAGACGGCGGAGGCATTGAGCGCACGGGGGAAGGGTTTGAAAGACGCCAAGATCCTTATCCTCGGCCTGGCTTACAAGAAGGACATCGACGACGTCCGCGAATCACCCTCCCTGAAGCTCATCGAGCTTCTTACGGAACAGGGCGCCGCTGTGCATTACAACGACCCCCATGTGCCGGCGATGAAGAAGACGCGGAAATACGACTTCAAGCTGCAATCCGTAGCCCTGACGAAAAGGAACCTGAAAAGGTATGACTGCGTGCTCATTGCCACGGATCACTCGTTCTATGATTACGATTTCATTGTTGAACAGGCAGCGCTTGTCGTCGATGCCCGCAACGCCGTGAAGTCACCGCACGCCAACGTCGTAAAGGCCTGAAACATCGAGAACATCTTACAGTTCGGGGGTGCGCCGGATGATGAGCAAGGTTGGCGCCTGCCGGCCATTCGGTCTCACCATGACTTGTATGAGTTGAGGTAATTTAATATCCCTTTTGGGAGTCGCCGGGCAGGCGGTGATTTTAGGTTTCAGACCTTTTCTTATCAGATGGGATGGCATCAGATGCTATTCTGTGGGTTGAAACTAAAAAGGGTCTGCGACAAAAAAGTAGGTACATAAGTACAAACTGTATGCTTTTTTTTCTTGACAATAACTTATGCTAAAGCTCATATAATAAGTCAGGTACGACATGCAAAGGGGGGTCCGGAAAGTCGGATCCCCCTTTGTTTGATTGGTGTGATCGAACTGTCAGAG
>JGIcombinedJ21911_10000379_pt1 | contig 13997 bp, 13 predicted proteins | sample BarGraNGADG00211_FD_21911 | JGI IMG/M metagenome (IMG submission 21911)
TGGAGGCCGATCTGGCCCGCCGAAGAAGCAAAGAAGAAGTGCTGGGGCTTGCCCCGGAGTGGATTCGGTCTTTGCTCGACCCGGTCAAGCGCGGTCAGATGGATCTGGTGGTCTCCCGGTTCAATCTGCATTACCCGGACGTCCTCACGCACGCCAGTCTGACGTATCCACTGCTCAGTTCAGTGTACAATTCCCCGGTCTATTCCCTTAGGGGCGGCCTTTGGGGCATTGCCCACCAACTGCTTCGGGTTTATCGGGATGAAGCGCGCCGCAACTGGAACACAACAACCAGCGGATATGGGATAGACGCCTGGATTGTCACCAACGCTATCGTCACCAACGCCCGGATCGGCGAAGCCAACCTCGGAGTGAAAATCCATAAAGAATCAGGAGGGAAGTGGGAACTGGTGTTCCGGCAGGTGACCCGATCGCTGTTCGATCAAATTCTTAAAGACCAGGATTGGTGGCAATTGACTCAAATCACTGAAGAGCCGCCTATTCTGAAACGATTACCGACAGTCGGCGTTCGGAAATCGCACCGGCCTTTGGATTCAGAGACGACTACAGATGTGCTGATGGCCAAATACCAGGAGGGTTTCAACCGATATCATTGGCTGTACGATAAGATATTCCCGGCTGAGATCTACCGGCAACTGGAGAAGATGGCAGACGTCCAAGCGAAGGAGTTCACATTCTCGGCTGGCCTGTGGACAACCATCCTGTATACTATGGTTTTGGCCTATGCCTTCAATCGAGACTTTACCCAGGATGACCTGGGCGATTCAGTCATTCCCTTGTATGCCGGGTTCACTGGTAGCAACTTGATCGAAATCGAAGCGCTGAGGACTGAACTAGAGTCGACTGTTCCTTTGAATGCCGACCATCTCATTTCCATCGAAGCTGAGTCGCGGACTGAAGCACTGGTGAATGAGTTCCTCGTGCAGAGGCCGACATTCACGGCGGCATGGCAGGAGCAGGCCGAAGCGCTCAAACCGCCGGTGCCCCCGGTGACCTATCGGGAGTTCATACCCGGAGTGCCTCTGGTTGTTCCGTCACAGTTGGTAGCCCCCGACGGCGAGATCGTCACGGCAAACGATGTCTATGATTCGGTGTTTGACAGACACCGCCAGGAATTCGAGCATTTCGTCTATGGGCGGCTAGGAGTCCGGCGCGATGCCGGCTCTCAGGAAACGTCTCTTGCGGTCCGCAAATTCCTCCTCTCGGTAGAGAACCGCCTGTTCCCCGATATCGATCTTTCGACCATCGAAGGCACTCAGAAGGTGGTCGACGCCATTTTTGCCGACTGCCCCCATCAGGAGGCCTTCTCCCTCGTTCCCGAAATGATATCAGCGATACTGGCGCAGATGCCGCCGACGGTTCTGCCGATCAAACTCGGTTTTGAGACGCTGGATGAACTCCTGCAAAATTACGATCCCCGGGACGTTCTGGCCCTGGCAAGCTGGGTAGAGGATCGGGACTACGTCGAGGGACTCTGGGGCTTCATTCGGGAGGCCATTCGTTCTGAACATGCTGGCCCCTGCGATATAAAGTCGCTCGTGGTAAATGGCGATGATTTCCCGTCGCTCGTGGAGATGCAGGATTCTTCTGCCCTCGATAAACTAGGCTCCAGCATTTTAGTGACCAGCCTTCATAAGGGGATGGGCGGTGAATTCCCCCGGCTACGGTACCTGACGACCATAGTCAAGAATATCGTCGAGGCTGAAATGTTCGGTCAGGTATGGCAGAAATTTGCTTCGGAACGAAAGGACTTTGGCCTGAAGGTCATCGAGTCGATTGAGGGACACTGGGGAAGAAACCCTCTCTCGGCGCACTGTATATTCGAAGCCGCCATCCACCAGTCAGTGGCCACGCGCCTGCGCCAGATGGCTGAGGCCATCGCCACGAAGAATCCGGGCAATAAGGATCGATTGGCGCTAGCGGATGATCTTAGATCGGTAGCCGATTCCTATCATCTGGCATTGTCGCTCCCCGATGGCGGCTTTGTGACGTGCTCTGCGTGGTCTTGGGCGAGCTATAGCTTTAAAGGGGGCCGGGCTTCCCCCCCACCCTTCTCAGCGCACGTTGAGAGGGACTGGGCATCCCGGGAGTTCCTCCTTGAATACTTCAAGGCTGTCGGAGGGGATATCGAAGACGTGGCGGAGAAGGTTACCGAGTTGATGGGGCAGGGAAGNGCACAGGAAGATTTGGCGCAACTGGTGCTGGGAACGGAAAAGGAAGCCAGCGAAATTATGCCCAAAGCAAAAGCAGGTCCCATCGAAGGGCAGCCTCCGGCCGGAATGCTGAAGCGGTATGCGCATAATCCGGTGCTCAAGCCGATCAAAAACCATCCCTGGGAATCCAAATATGTGCTCAACGCGGGCGCTATCAAATTGGATGGCAAGTTCTATCTGGTTTACCGCGCATTCGGCGAAGACAACGTCTCGCGGCTAGGCCTCGCCATCAGCGACGATGGATTCAGATTCACACACCGGCTCGATCATCCCATCTTTGAGNCGGANGAAAAAGNGGACNCTCAAGGGTGCGAGGATCCTCGTCTGACACGGATAGGGGATCGTATTTACATGACNTATACTGCCTACGATGGCATAACGGCCCAAGTCGCCTTAGCGTCGATTCCAGTAAATGCGTTCCTGCATGGACGCTGGAAAGCCTGGAAGAGACACGGCATGGTTTTCCCTGGAATTAGCAACAAAGATGCCACCTTGTTTCCCGAGCAGTTCAACGGGAAGTTCGCCATGCTTCATCGCGTGGATCCGCATATATGGGTAACCTTCTCCCCCCACCTAAGCTGTCCCTGGCCCAGAAAGATGCATAAGATCCTGGCGGGAGCCACCTCCGGGATGATGTGGGATGCGGTCAAGGTCGGTGGCGGCTCTCAGCCGATCAAAACCAAGTTCGGCTGGTTGATCATCACCCACGGAGTCGACTATGCACATATCTATCGGCTGGGGGTTATGCTGTTGGACTTGGACAATCCTGCCAAACTGCTCTATCGTTCCCCCAACTTTATCCTCGAGCCTGAAGACGAATGGGAGCTGGGTCAGGATAAGCAGTCGTGGGTTCCGCGCGTTGTGTACACGTGTGGAGCTGTTCCACGAGACGGAGAGAAGGACATCCTCGATGAGGATGATGAACTGATCGTCTACTATGGCGCTGCGGATTCGGTGATCTCTGCGGCCACTGCTCGCATAGGGGACCTGATACCGGACAGGTGCCGCCTGCCGCCGCAATCCGGGTGCGTTGAATTTTCAAACAATTTCTAATTTTCTAAGTTAGACGTTGTGGCTATTTTATTTCCACCACAACTTTTCCTTTCGGATGTTGTGTTTCGAAATAAGTAAATGCTTCTTTAACTTGTAAGAACGGGAAAGTCTTCTCAATCTGCACTTTTACTCTTCCACTGTCAACGTATCTCGCAAGCCTTTGGAGTTGTTCAGTGCTCACTAAGGTCATTTGACTGATAGCTGTTACTCCCTGTTTATTTGCCAGGTCTTGGTCTAGCATTCCAGCCATGGAAACAAGTGTTCCCCCTCTTTTGATTATTTTGAAGAGATCGTTCGTGCTATCTCCTCCAGCTGTGTCAAACACTGCATCGTAGTCACGTAAAACATTAGTTACATCTTGTACTTTGTAATCTATGACTTCATCAGCTCCCAGGTTTTGTGCAAAATCCACACTGTCAGTTCCAACGGTTGTTGCTACATAGGCACCATGCATTTTTGCAATTTGAATGGCAATTGAACCGATTCCACCTGCCCCTCCTTGAATCAGTATCTTTTGTCCTTCTTTGACTTTTATCTCCTCTTCAATGCCCTGCACTGCACTTGCCCCCACTAATGGAAGCGATGCGGATTGCGTGAAATCAAGAGTTTTTGGTTTAAAGGACATCTTTGCATTATCAGAAGCTACTAATTCTGCAATTGATCCCGATCCACCTAGAAAAGCTCCCGCATTACCATATACCTCGTCACCGACTCCAAATTCAGTTACTCCTTCTCCCAAATCAGAAATTACGCCAGAAAAATCTCCTCCCACTGTGGAAGGAAAAGATAGGGGCATCATAGCCTGAGCATATCCATTTCTGATTACTGAGTCGATTCTATTGAGACTAGCGGCATAGACTTCAACCAGAGCCTGTTTTGATTGTAATGATGGTTTTTCAGCATCTCCATTGATTTCGATAGCGTTAACGTCACCATAATTTTTTATTTGTGCTGCTTTCATTATTTCATCTCTCTTTATGATTGACATTAAACTGCATACTATTTTTTATTTAATATTGCATTTGCATAAAATCAATGTAATAATAGTAAAAGTCTAAAATTATTATCAAATTATAAGAATATCGAGCAAATTGTTATCAATCGTATGATTCAATTTCATAAAGTAAAGCAAGGGGATAGGATATGATCATAGTAAAAGCTACCTTAACAGCCAAACCGGGTGATAGGGATAAAATAATTTCAAGATCTCAGGATGTAATTGGATCCACCCGTTCAGAATTAGGGTGTATCAGTTATGAGTTATTTACCAGCACTGAAGATAAGGATGTTCTAATGATGTTTGAGCAATGGGAAAACAGCGACGTATTGGAGACCCATACCCAAACGGAACATTTCAAAGCATTTCGCGCAGCCATTAAAGATATTATTGCGAAAGAACTGGAAATAAGCATTTATTCTGCTAAAAAAGCATAATCTTCTTCACTCTCTACGTCTGCTGGCGGGTGGATCAATTATACTAAGGCGGCCACGCTAGCATTCACTGCAGCGAGCAATAATTTCGAGCTTGCGATAACTATAGCCGTGTAAAAAATACCTGAAAAGTGCTGAGGGAAAAGATGATTGAAAAGGGACCAGTCTTAACCGGCAGCGATGCGGAGTAATTGAGAGAACTTTGTAGTATCAATAAAGTCAATTCTATTTTTTAATGCTCCACGCATTATAGTGAAAAAAAGACCAAATAAAACAGATCACACGATTTGGTGGAGAAAACGTCGACTTAAAGAGAAGATTGTTAAGAACAAGCAGAGGTCAAAAGGCTTCTCGAAAAAAATGAAATACCCAACCTTAAAGCTGCAGCAAATCCTGAGGCTGCAAAAGAAGCCGAGATATTAATCTTAACCGTACCCTTGACTGCTCAAAGCGCAACGCTCTTGTCTGTCAAGGAAGAAGCAGCAGGAAAAATACTGATGGATACTACGGAGCCCCTTGAATCAGCTATTGGCGGTTCACCTACCCGATGTATATACCTACCAGAAGGAGCAGCTTCTGAAAGAGCGCAAAAGATCTTACCTAACACTACCGTCATTTGTGCGTTTAACAACATCAGCAGCGGGGCGTTAATGAAATTCAGAGAACCCATAGCTGTGATTGTCTCATATCCGGTGACGACCTAGAATCCAAAATCACCGTCGCCAGACTAATAGAGAAAATACCGGGAGTAAAAGTAGTAGACTGCGGACCACTAGAAAGAGCCCAAATCATAGAAAAAATTACGCCACTGCTCATCGGATTAAACATCAAAAAAACCTGCACAGATGCCGGAATACGAATAACGGGTATAGATCCCGAATGCAAACTATACTAAAAACTGATATGGATTTGGCTTTAGAATAACCTATAGACTAGGAATTAAGCAAGGAATTTTCTGCCCTCACTAACGCGATTTGCCCGAACATGAAGCGCACACACCTTGAGGACGTGATCCGCGCTCTCGAACAGCAGAAACACCGTGTCACAGTGCCTGAGGACGTTCGAAAAGACGCTAAAAAAGCGCTTGATAAAATGCTTGAGATGGGCGTCTAGGGGATCAGAGACTTAATTATCCAGAACATATAAACTACTTTTTTCATGTTCTGGTGGTGGTGAATCTAAGCATGGACAATCAATATTTTATGGTGGTTGCCCTTGACGGAGCTTATTTTTTAATTGCGGGCGCAGTGATGGCATCAACGTGATCGATCATCTTTAGCAAGTTTTCGACTCGTTGCCGTTGTTCGAGCGCACCACCTCGAAAGGTCTGTTTTCCTTGCTCAGTGATTGTATAAACAACCTTTTCGCGGCCTCCGGTCGGCTCACCTGCTTCCACGTCACCCGCCTCTTTGAGTTCATGAAGACGTGGATATGCGTTGCCAGCGGTCGCCCTAAAGCGCCCGTGACTACGTTTTTTGATGAGATGTGCTAGCTCGTAACCGCTCATAGGGCCCCCAGTGAGAAGATAATACAGGACGAATAACGAATACACGGTAATCCTCTGTTGGCAAGGTAACCCGTGTTCGATCATCATCCAAAATGAGTCATCTTTATATATAACAATAACTGATATGTAAATTACTGTTATGTAACTTACTGTTATATTATTAGCTGTTATAAATAGTCATCATTGAAGCCTAGCACAGGGTACTGACGCAATCGGCGGTATGTGTCTTTGACAGGTCAATGAGAGAAATGCAATGAACGAAACAAATACAGTGCAGATTAAGCAAAACGAACTGAGCTTCATTCTGGTGCTCTTGAGTCTTACAGCCATTATGATTATGTTCACCGAATCGATGCTTATTCCTGCCCTACCAACCTTACAGGCGGAGTTTAACACGACTGCCACCTGGGCGTCGTGGATACTGTCCATCTACTTAGTCGCAGGAGCGGTGGCTACGCCTATCTTTGGTAAGCTCGGGGATACGTATGGAAAAAAGAAGCTCCTCGTTGTTTGTATGAGCCTTTATACCTGTGGCGTGATCTTGAACGGATTTGCCTGGAATATCCAAAGCTTGTTAGCTTTTAGAGCGTTACAGGGCTTAGGTATGGGCATTTTTCCGCTTGCTTGGGGGCTTATTAGGGATGAGTTCCCTCCTGAAAAAGTCGCGATGTCGACGGGTATCATCAGCGCGATGTTCGGCGTTGGAACGGCAATAGGCCTGGTCGTCGGCGCATGGATTTGCGAGAACTACGGATGGAGGATGACCTATCATACTGTCATTCCGCTAGCCATAGGCGTAACACTACTCGCTTTTTACAAGTTGCAGGAATCTCCGATTCGTAACCCGTCTCGGATTGACGTCATCGGAGCCACCACCTTCTCGGTTGCAATCCTCACGCTCCTCGTTGCGATGACTGAAGGAGAGCGTTGGGGGTGGACCTCACTCAACACGTTAGGCCTCATGGCGATATCGTTCGTCTTTATAGTGCTCTTTGTCCTTGTCGAGCGGCGTGTGCACGATCCGATGATAGACCTTGCCGTGCTCAGCAAACGGAACGTCTTCGTTACGAACATCGCAGCTTTCGTCGTTGGTATGGGCATGTTTATGATGTTCCAGTCTATCACCTACCTCGCACGAATGCCGGCACCTATTGGCTTTGGCTCGAGCATCTTTGAAGCGGGACTGCTCCAAGTTCCTAGTTCAATAGTCATGCTCGCCGTCGGCCCGCTTGCTGGGAGAATTGTGAGTAAACGTGGCGCGAAACTGCCGGTAGTACTAGGCAGTATCGTGCTCTCAATAAGTTTCTACTTCATCTACGTGTTCCACTATACGCAAGTGCAAGTCGTCTTAGGGCTGATGATCATGTCAGTCGGGATGGGGCTCGTAATGGTGTCGATGATTAATATCGTTATACAGTCGGTGTCGCAATTTGAGACGGGGATTGCTACCGCTATGAACTCAATCTTTAGGACGATTGGCGGCGTTATCGGACCCACCATTGCAGGGGTATTCCTTGCGCAGTACGTTACGCCACTCGTCATTCAAACCTCACGAGGCCCGGTTATGGGGCCTCTTATTCCCAATGCGACCGCATTTAACTACATATTCCTGACCGCGCTTGGTGTCTCGCTCGTAGGCGTCTTGGTGACGCTTTTAATCAAAAGAAAGGGTACGGAAATTGAGCTACAAAGGCCCGTCGAAGAAGCAACACCAGAGGTCTGAGGAGGTGAACCCCATGAAATATAAACAAATATTAATCGGAACGGATGGTGGGGATCTGATGATCCCCGTCTATGCTCACGCAGCCTATCTCACGCAACTCACTGATGCGACCGTACACGTCGCTTACGTGCTAGACAGTGCCAAATTTACGGGATATCGGATCGACGAATCTTCAAACATGTACGACGTAAATCTCGATGCGGGAAAGCAAATCGTAGTGAAAGGCAAAAATGAGCTAGTTTCGGGCGGCGTCAATGAAGATCATATCGTAACCATAGTGCTTGACGGACACCCGGCGGAAGAACTCGAAATGTACGCGGACAGTCAAGATATTGATCTCGTCGTTATCGGAACACACGGGCGAAAAGGTTTAGATCGATTGCTTATCGGAAGCGTCGCTGACAAGTTGGTACGGGGGGCTAAGGTTCCGGTGTTGATCGTCAGGAGCCGGTAGAGCAGCTTTGCAGGTCGGATTCGGGAATTAAACTTGCTGTGCCTTAACAATTGATACGAGCGCGTTTAAAATAACGAATCTCTGGATGTAGAATTATGAATGCGGCTACGAAGGTCAAGGAGCCGATGACCATCATTCGGGTCAATAAAGAGACACGCGAGAAGCTAAAGTACGTGGGAAAAAAGGGCGAAACGTATGATGAAATAATCTCGCGCTTGTTTTACGCATATCTCGCCGATGATCAAGGAAACAAAAACACGTCAGACTATGAAAAACAGCGGCTTTTACGATGGACAAAATCGAAAACTAACGAGCAACTTCAAGAGGTAATAGCCAATGCTGACGCCCACATTGAGAAGTATAAAGAGCGTGGAGAAGGGCATTATTATGACTCAGTGCAAGCGTGGGCAAATGACCCGCTTGATGCGTTATTGTGTTGTTTAGGGGGGACTTCGCTTTCCTTACCGGAAATGGCGGCGCTTGGCGTTCTCGTTCATAAAAAAATCGCTGAGATCGAATTGCGACGGAGATCTAGCGAACTATAATAGCGGCTTCATGCTGTGGAACTATTGGAAGCACTACTAACTTTCACTCCCTGACGATGTCTACGATACTTATATTCAATTCTGGCGAGACATCGAGCTGGCAGCTTGAGATTGGCTTTTTAGAGGCCATGAGAGCCAGCGTTGACAAACCCTTCAGCTTTCTGTGATCGTGCGGCATTATGAGTACACAGGAATAGGATCTTTTTCTTATCGCCGGTATCCGGTTTGTCAGCCAGATAAGAACTCACTCATTTCGCGCATTCTCAATAATCCCGGGGTACGAAACAACTTGGAGCAATCACAGGCCTTTCATCAGATTGCGCCGGAGAAATGTTCGAGCTAGCAGCACAAAGACAACGCTAAAGCCGATAAGGACTGTCCAACTGAATAGGAGCGGGATCGCAGTGCTCCCTAGCAAACCAAGATCAAAACCGTTGACGAGGTATGTAATTGGCGAACAGTACGCAGCCACCCTTGCAATCCCCTGGAGGCTCGCAATCGGCACAAATATGCCGCTGATGAAGATCAGAGGAAAGCGGACGAGGTTTGAGAGCAGCATAACGTTAGGGGGGTTTTTACTAGCCGGAGACGCGAGGAGCACGCCGAGAGCTGAGAAACAGAATGCGCCGAGCACCAGGCTTATAGCAATAATGAGAACTCCTGTGAAACTCACTGAGTAACCGAACGCGCCATTCCAGCGGCTAGGATGATGACGTTGATGATGATGCCGTAGAGCATGCCTGCGACAACGTCACCGAGAATCAGAGTGTTCACGGTCACAGGAAAGGATAGTAGCCTTTCGTAGGTGCCTGCTCGCTTCTCCCATGGGGTGATCAAAGGGCCAACGGACGAAGCTACGAAGAACACAAACATTGCTGCAAGTCCAGGGAAAAGTGTATGAAGGTCGGCGCTCCTGCCTAAGGAGAACGAGAGGAACATAAAGAGCGGAAATAGGAAGCCGAACATGAGCACCGGCGGCTTTGTGTAGTAAATTCTCATGTCTTTTTCCGCTATGAGCGCTATGCTGCGAAGGTAGCTGCGAAGGGCTTCACGGGGCATGCGCTTAACCCTCCGTCACGGTAACGAAGACGTCTTCCAGGCTGGCGCCTTCGATGCTCAAAGTAGTGAAAGAAAGCTTCCGCCTCTCAGCAAAAGAGAGTATCCACTTAGCCAGCGCATCGGGATCATCAGTGTAAAAGCGCCACGTGTCACCTGTCCGTTCCGTTCGATTCACTAAGCCGCTGCGTTCGATCTCTCCTATATCTGTGGGTTTATCAAACGCGACCTCAACGGATTGAGTCTCGTTGAACGCCTGCTTCAGACGCTCAGGGGTATCAATAGCAGCTAGTGCCCCGCGGTTGATAATGCCAACCCNATCGCACAGNGTATTTGCNTCCTCGATGTTGTGGGTCGTCANGAACACCGTTGTTCCCGCGTCGTTCATTTCCCGGATAATCGCGCGAATAAGGCGCTGGCTGTGCACGTCGAGTCCCGAGGTGGGTTCATCGAGAAAAAGCACTTTTGGGATGTGCACAAGCGCACTTGCGATGAGTACGCGCTGTTTCATGCCTTTCGAGAACCCCTCGACGCGATCGTCCTTTCTGTCTGACAGTTCAAACTGCTCCAAAAGCCGATCTGCTCGTTCTTCGACCGCCTTCCTACGCATTCCATAAAAACGTCCAGCCATCACGACGTTCTGCTTGGCAGTCAAGTCGATATATACGTTGCTCATCTCGGGGATGGTGCCCATTTGCATCTTTGCTCCGATCGGGTCTTTTTGTACGTCAATCCCGCCGATGGAGACATGTCCGGCATCTGGCGCGAGTAGGCCCGTGAGCATTCTGATAGTCGTCGTCTTTCCGGCACCGTTTGGGCCGAGAAACCCGAACAGTTCACCTTCGGGAACGCTAAACGAGATGTCGTCCACAGCAATGATTGCGCCGAATCGCTTTGTTAATCCTTTAACTGCGATAACTTTGTGATGATCTTGTTTCATTTCTCTCTCACTAGGTCCGGCGCGGCTGCATCATTTCACCGCGCCACTGAACGACCGGGCCGCACTTTATACCCCCGCAATCGCAAGGAGTTTGCAACGACTGAGACGGAGCTGAACGCCATTGCAGCTGCAGCGAATTCGGGCCGAAGAAACCCTAGCGCTGCAATGGGGATCCCTACCGAGTTGTAGACGAGGGCCCATCCGAAGTTTTGCCGAATCGTGCGCATCGTCTTTTTTGAGAGTTGAATGCTGGCAACGACGTCCTCAAGATCAGCCTTTATGAGCGTAATGTCTGAGGCTTCGATTGCGATATCCGTGCCAGTTCCCATACTAATGCCAATATCTGCCTCGGCTAATGCCGCCGCGTCATTGATGCCATCCCCCACCATTGCTACCTTGTGACCCCCCTTCCTGAGTGAAGCTATTTCTGCTACTTTGCCTGCAGGAAGAACCTCGTACCGCACAGTGCCGATTCCAATCCGCTTTGCTACGGCAAGGGCCGCCGTCTGATTGTCTCCAGTGAGCATTGCCGTTTCAATTCCCATATTCTGCAATTCAGCGACGACTCCTGGGGCCTCCTCTCGTACTGTATCAGCAAGTGCGATGCCGCCTTCCAATGTGTTGTCAACCGCGAGCAGCATGACCGTCTTCCCTTCGGCCTCGAGTTCCCGAATNGTCGGTTCGAGGGTAACGTCCACCCCGTGGGCACTCATGAGCATTCGGTTGCCNAGAAGCACCTGCGTGCCGTCCACTGAGGCGATAACCCCNTCACCCATAACTGCCTTAAACTCCCGTGGCTCCGTCGTCTCGATGTGCTGATCTCGGGCGCGTTGGATCACGGCCTGCGCGAGGGGATGTTCAGACCCCCGTTCCGCGCTTGCGGCAAGGCGAAGGATATCTGTCTCAGTGAGGGGCACGACGTGGGCATTGCTGCTAACGACATCAGTGACGACGAGCTCCGCCTTCGTAAGCGTTCCTGTCTTGTCAAACACAATAGTGTCGATGTGCTCAGCGCTCTCGAGGTACTCACCGCCCTTGATGAGAATGCCGTTCTCGGCACCCAGCCCTGTGCCAACCATCACCGCGGTGGGCGTTGCGAGGCCCAGTGCACACGGACAGGCAATCACGAGCACGGAAACCGTGCGCAAAAGGGCGAGGTTGAACGGAATTCCGACGAAAGTCGCCGCTGCGAGGGTGAGGAGCGCCGCGGCCACCACGCCCGGAACGAAATAGTTTGAGGCCCTGTCTGCAAATCGCTGGATGGGCGCTTTAGACGTTTGGGCCATCTCGACGAGGTGGACAATCTGCGCGAGCGCTGTTCCCGCGCCGACCTTGGTGGCCTGCACCTTGATGAGGCCCTCGCGGTTGATCGTCGCTCCGATCACTTCATCGCCGGTTTGTTTGTCGGCTGGTATAGACTCACCGGTAAGCATAGACTCGTCGACGGCAGAACGCCCCTCGATGATGACTCCGTCAACGGGTATTTTCTCGCCCGGGCGTATGATGACTACGTCACCGATTTGGACGTCATCTGCTGGTATGTGCGCCTCTGCACCGTCTTTAACAACGTTGGCAAATTCTGCCTTATGTGCGCCTCTGCACCGTCTTTAACAACGTTGGCAAATTCTGCCTTGAGATGCAGCAGCGTACGTATGGCTTCGGATGTCCCGCCCTTGGCGCGCGCCTCAAGGTAGCGGCCGAGCAGAACGAATGCAAAAATGAAGACTGATGTATCATAGTAGGTGTCGCCGGGGAGGATGAACGTTGCCGCCACGCTGTACGCGAAAGCCGCTAGCGTCCCCATGGAGATAAGGACGTCCATGTTCGCCCCCTTATGCGCAATGGAGATAACTGCCCGCCGGTAGAAGCCGTAGCCGATAATGACCATAACCGGGGTGGTGACAGCAAACTGGAACACGGGATCCATGAAGAAGGCTGGAATGACAGGGACGTAAGGCGCGAGCATTCCGAGCAGAAGGGAAATTCCGAAGATAACGGTGAAGATGAACTGATTGCGATACTGTGTTATCTCACGTCCTCGAAACACCCTCTCCCGGTCGACCAGTTCAGCCTCTGCTCCGAAGGGCGGAACTTCTATAACATCATATCCCGTGCTCCGGATCGTCTGAACAATCTTTTCCAAGGTCGCGACGGACGGATCATAATCAATGACTGCTTGGGCAGTCACGGGGTTGATACTCTCATCGATCACACCGGGGACTTCTTTAAGAGCGTTTTCGATGGTGGTAATGCAAGCAACACAGACAATGCCCGCGATTTCAAGCTCCACTCGTTCAATGTCGACGTCATACCCCACATCTCGTATCGCCTGCACGAGCTGTTTCGGGGCTGTCCGCTTCGGATCATACGTCACCGTTGCGTTTCCCAAAGCAAAGTTGACGTTCGCACTCGTGACGCCCTCTTGGTCCGATAGTTGCTTCTCAATGGTAAGCGCGCACATCGTGCAGGTCATGCCGAGTACTTTGAAAGTGATGGTAGTTTCAGCCATAACGTAGATCCTTTGTTATATGTATTACCCGTCGTGATTTGAATTTGTCGTCAACGCGTTTATTGCCTTATCGCGTTTTTAACTCAGAAAACGTTCAATGCAGAATGTGGGGCTTGCCGCGTTCCTTCATCCTGAGACCATATATATGCATCATTCTCAATCTACAAGTTACGTAAATTTTCTGATGGTTTGATGGCGGCAGTCCGCCTTGCTAATAAGTAAGCGATAAGCAGAGAGACCGCAAACACAAGAACATTCTTGTCCCAGCGTTGATGCTTCTTGTCGGATTTATCCAGCAGCAAGCACAAGGCACGACGATGATTTTTCTTACAGCACCGTCTGGGTTACTCGCTGCAATAACGTATTTCCAAAGTGGCTACGCGGACTTGAAGATTGCGGCGATTCTTGGCATTAGATTCTTTTTCGGAGCTTTTTTGTCGAAAGTCGCGACAAAAGTGCCCAATACCGTCTTGAAGAAGGTTTTTGGTCTAGCGCGGTTGCTTGTCGCGGCATACTAGCTGTTAAGGAAATAAGCCAAACCGTTTTTC
>JGIcombinedJ21911_10000384_pt1 | contig 13942 bp, 14 predicted proteins | sample BarGraNGADG00211_FD_21911 | JGI IMG/M metagenome (IMG submission 21911)
ATCCGTTTGTGGATGGCAACGGGAGGATGGGCCGACTTTGGCAAACTGTGTTACTAAGACATTACTCGCCTGTATTCGAATTTCTTCAGGTTGAATCTTTGATTAAGATAAAACAGCTGGAATATTACAAAATCCTTGAAGAATCTGATAACCTGGGAAATTCAACTGGATTTGTCGAATTTATGTTACAAATTATTAATGACTCACTTGAGGAATTACTGACTAATCAGAATGTTAATCTAACAAGAGACGACCGCATAAATATCTTTAAAGAAAAAATAGGATCTGACTCATTTACCAGGCAAGACTATATGAGACAATTTAAGGATATATCGTCAGCTACTGCTAGTCGAGATTTAAAAGAGGCTGTTGATAATGGGACGTTGAAGAAAACCGGTGACAAGAGAACTACGCAATATAGATTTAAAAATAAAAAACTAAATACAACATAGCATGACAAAGTCGGCTTCGCGGGACACAGTCGTACTTCGGCCGACGTAGTCCCGCCTTGCGGGACGAAGTCGGCAGCCCGGATGCTGACGACGACTAATCCTACAACCGGGCCGTTATGTGCAACCCATTGACTACCAGACAGACAAGCCACTACGATAGAGACAAAAAGTACAAATAAGGAATTTCACAACCTTCTTAGAAATGTTACAATTTCATATAACTTTGGTGTTATGACATTAAAAACTGAGTCAATTCTAACGGTGTACACCGTCAAAAGGAAGAATCTGAATACAGTAGTAGTTACCTTATGCCTCTCTTTCTTGCTTCTGACCCAATGCAGTAAACCAGAACCTTCATCCATTTCAGTTCGCCCAGAAAACGTTCCAACTGGAATTACACTGAAATCTGTCATGATTGATGGATTGGATGCCGATTTCTTCTATGGGACATCCACTAATCCAAAAATGGCTTTGGTTTTGTTGGGCGGGTCTGAAGGAGGCAGGTATTGGAGTTATCATCCCGAATTCATTCAAGAACTTATTACAGAAGGATTTTGTGTTTTGTCTCTGCCCTACTTCGGAACAGACAACCTTCCTATTAATCTTAAGGGTATTCCATTGGAGTATTTTTCTAAAGCATTTCATTGGTTATCATTACAAGAGAAACTGGTGATCCCAAACTATTACGGACTGATTGGCGTATCTCGTGGGGCGGAATTGGCATTACTTTTGGGTTTTCGATATTCAGAAGTTAAAGGTATAATAGCAATTGCGCCGAGTTCGGTTGTCTTCCCAGGACCCCCGACAGGTTTTCTCGACGCATTGGACTGGGACTCGGTCATCTGGACAACTTTATCGTGACACGAAAATCCTGCCCTTTTACCGGGCCTGTGCTAAAACGCATGCCAACCCTGACACAGACGGCAACTCAATTAAATCACCGGGCCGTAGGGTGACAGAGCGTCCGCAGGCAAACGATTCCTACTATCTTAATTTAATTGATGTTTAACTTAACTGGATTATTAAAATATAATTGACTTCTGCTTTTTGGTGGTGTAACTTTACTTTCTAAATAATATAGCATGAGAGCTGGTAATACAATCGACGGTATGTATTTTTTATTGCTTGTTATTCCATTTATACTAAGTTTCTGGTTTGGTGATCTTTTAAGAAAAAAGATCGTATCTCATCTTGTTTTAGAAAGTTATTGGAGTCAAAATCTTTCAAACTTCGTTGGCATTTTAGTAGATTTCTTAATAATTATAACCGGCTTTTCAGTAGGTTTTCTCCTGATAAAACTGGTTTAGCCAAATATCGGAATCATATTATAGAAAATTATTACATCCCTCAGAAATCAGCTCCGTATAGTCGATTTATTTTATACTGAATTAATTCATATTTTCGTAGAAAGATACAATCCCATCATGACAGATAATTCAAAACAAATTGAAAAAAATATCAAACCAGCGTTACTGGTAATTGATGTTCAGAATAAATTTATGGCAACTATTCCCCCAGGAGATAAAGAACTTGGCATATTCTTTATAAATCTTTTAATCAAACTTTTCCGTACCTATGACTTTCCAATCATTCGAATTTATCATCATAACAAAGAAAATGGACCTGAACCAAATACAGAAGAGTTCGAATATCCTGCATCAATATTAATACAACAGGAAGATACTCAGATAATAAAGACTTATTCAGATAGTTTTAATAAAACTAATCTTAACAAGGTTCTCACAGAAAATGGAAGAAATACAGTGTTTCTTTGTGGTTTAAGCGCTGTTGGATGTGTCCTGGCAACCAAAACTGGTGCGCAAAATAATGATTATAAAGCTTTTATTGTAAAAGACGCTATTATGAGTCATAGTTCTGAGTACACAAAAAATGTAGAGGCCATGTTTGATGCAGTAAGTTATGATATGGTAAACCTGATACTTGAAAACTGCTAAAACAGAATTCTAAAATTAAAAAAACAGCCTATAACGCCAACGGGCTTGTGCCTTGTTTTTTGCCCGCCATCTGGACTATTTCTTCATGACACAAAACTCACTTCCGTTTATCGGCTGATCACTGAGCTGGTGAACTGACTCATTGAGATTTGAAAACAGTTTTTTATACCTCTGATTATTCTGATATTTAATAAACCAGGGTACTGAAAGAAGCAATAGAATTAATATTACTACTAAAGGCACCGGGACAATTTCATTGCCCCATGATAAATTCTTAATACCCCTGATATCTGTCAAATAGTTAAATATTATCAAAATAGCAGACAAATAGAAGAAGACCATATAGATTATAAAATCAATTGTCTTTATTCTTTTCAATTTCTTGCAAAAAAACAACAAAGAATCTTTTAGAGACAAATTATCCGCTGTTTTGATCAGNACTAATAGCCTTACAAATTCTGAGGTAGCAGTAATTAAAAGGAAAATGCCAACTAATNCAAGCGGGACTAAAGAATTGATAGATAAATTCAGTTTTAGATATAAGAAAGCATATATCATTAACCCGATATAAATAATAAACATCAGTATATAAAGAAGGACTTTTAATTTAACGTCCAATAAAGTTTTTGAGATTACTTTACTATGTTTCAAGCTCATGGCTTCTTCAATACTTACTTTAGAGAAATTAATATCACTATTCCAGTAATGGGCGTCTCGCCACATCGATTTAAGATCATTTTTGTTCATGGTTCAATATCTTAATTAGTTGAGTTTTTATCCTATTGATCTTGACTCCCGCATAATTTTCTGAAATGCCNGTTATTTCTGCAATCTCATTATAATTGAAATCTTCCAGATACAGAATGATTATTGCTTTTTCAATATCGGATAACAGATTAATAGCCAGATAAAGCTTATCCTTGATTATCAGATTCAGTGTTGCTTTTGTATTCGGCTATATTGTATTCAGTTATCGAAAGCCCGGTGTGTTTAGGTAAGAGGCTTTGTTTACGGATTATGTCAATTGCATGATTGAGGCTTCGCGGGACACGGTCGGCAGCCCGGACTACTTCTCAATCAGCCCCAAAAGTCTATGCGNGTAAACATCATTCCACTTATTAAATCTTGGTGCACCCGTCCCGTCCCGATAGCTATCGGGAGCTATCGGAATATCGGGATGCTTTTTTGCCAACCTTCGATTGACATTTGACAATCCAATTAAACGAAAAGACATCTATTTCTTTTGATATATAATTACCGAAAAACTCTTGTTGATTTTATAACAATGTAAAATAATTTTACTCTAGTCGTAAAACATCTTTACATGTGATTACTCCTTCTAATCCATAACTTTCTGATAAACTGACCTTTCGAGTAGTGGCATCTTTTTTGAATCTCATTATCATGTTTTTGACTATAACCAACTGATTCCCTCTCAACCTGGATAAATATGTTGAAATATAATCTGGTAGCTGCATTCCGTAGTATTAAAAGGAATTTGAGTTTTTCATTAATTAATATCTCAGGTTTATCTATTGGACTGACATTAGTAATTATCTTATTAGCATGGTTGCAATTTGAATTCAGCTTCGATAAGTTTAACGAAAATGCAGATAGAATATTCAGAGTTGTAGTAGAATTTGAAAGAGATAAATCTTCGGACAATTTTGCTTCTACACCGGCTCCACTTGGTGAGGCATTGAAAAGGGATATTCCTGAAGTGATCGAATATGTAAGATTCGGTTATTTGGGCAGAGTACTTGTCAACTACGAAAATGATCAATTTTGGGAAAATATTGATTTAGCTGATCCTTCCATATTTAAAATTTTCTCATTTAAGCTCTTAAAAGGCGATCCTGAAACAGCTCTTAACCATCCGGGGTCTGTTATTTTAAGTGAAACTAAAGCTCAAAAGTATTTTGGAAGTAGAAATCCTTTAGGCCAGACGTTGCTCTTAGGTGAAAATAAGACTCCCTATATCATAACAGGTGTAATGAAAGATGTACCCGCTAATTCTCAACTTCAGTTTGATTTTTTAAGCGCATTCTCAGAAGATAAAAGTAATCAAGCCTGGGGAATGTGGAATTATCCAACCTATATTTTGGCAAAGAATGAGGATTCTTTCAGGTCCATAAGCGAAAAACTTCCCGGAGTTGTTAAAAAAATTCCGGGCGAAGACAAATTTCAGCTTCATCTTCAACCTTTACTCAGTATCCATTTGCATTCAAGTCTGCGCAGCGATTTGTCGACCAACAGGAACCTCAAAAATGTTTATATCATAAGTTCAATTCTNATCCTGGTTCTAATTATAGCTTGTATTAATTATATGAACCTGGCAACCGCCCGATATACAAAAAGAGGAAAAGAAGCAGGTTTAAGGAAAGTTACCGGAGCAACAANTTCAAATCTGATTGGACAATTTATTTGCGAATCATTTGCAATAACGTTTACTGCATTCATAATTGCCTTATTCCTTAGTTATTTATTAATGCCGGCATTTATTTCTCTAACTGGTGTTCNACTGGACATAGAATCACTTTTCAGTTTTNACTCCTTTGTGAAATTTATATTTCTTATAATACTAATAACAATTATTGCAGGTAGTTATCCGGCAATTTTGCTTTCATCAGTAAATCCCGTCTCTGCCATTCATGATGACTTTAAATTAGCTAGAGTAATTTCAATTAAGATCTTCAGGAAAGGGCTTGTCATTTTTCAGTTTTTTATTTCAATTACCCTGATTGCTTGTACTTTGATAATTAGGTCCCAAATGGCTTTTATAAAAAATAAAAATCTTGGATTAACTTCTGATCAGGTTGTTGTTGTCCCAATATATCAGGCACAAGTTAAACCAAAGTATGAACTTTTTAAGAGAGAGATATTAACAAATCCGGCTATTTTAAATGCTTCTGCGGTTGCCTATTACCCAGGAACCCAAGGGTTTTATCAAAATACCTGGTGGGAGGGCCTTGCTGAAGCCGACAATTCAAATTATATGGACTGGTTATCTGTTGATCAGGATTTTATAAGCACTCTGAAAATAGAACTTTTAAAAGGGGAGTTCTTTCCCAAAAACATTTCGAGTAAAGGACCAGTTGTATATGTATTAAACGAATTGGCANTAAAAAAGATTGGATGGGAGAATCCAATCGGAAAGCGATTTGACATAATAGGTAAGGGAGTCGTGGTAGGCGTTATTAAAGATTTCAATTTTAAATCATTACACAGCGAACTCAANCCGGTAGCACTTACTTACTATCCTGAAGAGTTTGATAATTTAATGATTAAAATATCTTCTGAGAATATTCCTAATACCCTTGATTTTCTAAAGAAAAAGTGGGAAAGTCTCTTTCCCCAATATCCATTCGAATTCACATTTCTCAATGATGATTTTCAGAAAATGTACAAAACAGAGACTATAACATCATTAATAATAACGTACATTTCTTTAATGGCTCTTTTTGTTTCATGTATTGGATTATTCGGTCTCGTTTTATTCACTATTGATAGCCGGATTAAAGAGATAGGGTTAAGAAAAGTTGCCGGTTCAACCTCAGGTCGAATAGTTAAAATGCTTAACCAGGAGTTTATTAAATGGATATTAGTATCNTTCATAATTTCCTGCCCTCTGGCAATTTTTTTAATGCAGAAATGGCTTGAAAATTTTGTCTACAGGGTAAATCTCAGTTGGTGGATTTTTGTTTCTGCTGGAATTATTACAGTTATTATATCATTATTAACGGTTAGCTGGCACACCTGGAATATNGCAACAAAAAATCCAGTGGATTGCCTCAGGCACGAATAGGAATTATGAAAGACAGGGATTGATAACTTACTTAACCCTAAAGTTGCAAAAGAGTCTGCCAGCCCCACCCCGCATGTTAACGAGATTGGGTGACTCCTGGACAAAATTCTGCTTACAAGACAGTTTTAAAACTTGTGCTAACAACGGTCGGTTTAGTTAATTAGCTTCGCTGAGCTCTCCCGCTTAGGCGGGATCGGTTGCTTTCCGCCTTTGCCTCCTGAATTCAAATAATAATTCGTTCTAACTTGACAAAGTCGGCTTCGGCGGGCACGGTCGGCCGACTCCGCTATCTAGACAAAAAAACTTATGCTAACTCAAGTATTCTGAAAGAGAGCAGGATAGTTTTTAATATAAAAGGCAATACGTATCGATTGGTTGCAAAATTCAACTATGAGAAACAATGGATTTTTATTCGATTCATAGGATCTCATACCGAATATGATAAAATCGATGCAAATACAATTTAAAAAATTACCAAGTAGACTTTTAATTCATGACTATAAACTGACTGGACAAAAAAGGGCCTTGACTAATAAAAAGGTTGCAAGACACCAGATAAGAAATAAAAAAAGCCTAAACATAACTCGGACGGTTTAATTAATTATCATGGTTTTTGCACGCCACCTGGACTATTTCATCATGACCCGACAACTTTCGTTTACCTATCTGGACTTTGTACCGTCAAGACAAATTATCGTGACCTGTGACTTTTTCACCATCTACCAGGACTGGCAAAAACCGAACTAGAAATTCATGCCGAAGTTCATTCTTCAACAAATATTTGGAATAGCATAATAAAGTACTTATATTTGTACTTAATTAAACACTTAATTACACTCAAATGATAGCAGCAAATTATACCGAATTCAGAACCGGACTTAAAAACTTTCTAGATAATGTTGAAAATAACAATGAGACTTTAATTATCAAGAGAGGTTCAGGGAAGGGGACAGTATTAATATCCCTCGACGAATATAATTCCATCATGGAGACTTTGCATTTATTAAGTTCTAAGAAAAATGCAAAAAGACTCTTTGAATCAATCGAGCAGATGAAAACCGGGAAGAAGGTAAAACATAGCTTGATTGAGGAATGATGAAAATTACATTTTCAAAAAATGCATGGGAAGATTATGTCTACTGGCAAACAGAAGACAAAAAGACACTCAAGAAGATTAACGCGTTAATCAAGGACATTCAGAGAACACCTTATGAGGGTATTGGAAAACCTGAGCCATTAAAATTTGATCTGGCTGGATACTGGTCCAGACGAATTGACTTGGAACATAGACTTGTATATCAGGTAGAAGACACANATATCTTGATCTATGCATGTCGCTTTAACTATGACAAAAAATAAAAAGCACAACTCGGACGGTTTAATTAATTGGCTTCGCCGAGCTCTTCGCACTAAAGTGCTCCTCGGTTGCCTTCCGCAGATCGGACAGCTTCTCGATCAACCCAAAAGTCTATGAGAGAAAACTCAGTTCAACTTATAAAATATAGTGGCACCTGGACTGTTTCATCTCCCGGGATAAAGTCAATAGGGCTGCGGGCCGACGCGCTGGCGCCATCTCAATTAAACCGCCGGGCCGTCAGCAGTAAAAATGATCCTCCTGAAAAAGGTTGACCCCAAATTTATACTACTTAAAAAGAAGACTATGATTTAAAAAATTAGTTATGAGCAGAGGATTTGTTAAAGAAGACGATCAAGAAGAAGTTCCAAGAGTACCGCAGAGGGCATATTTACCAGAAGGAGTGACAAACTTTGTTACTCCATTTGGTATGAATCAACTGCTGGCTGAGAAACAGATGCTTGTCAACGAAAAGAACAATCTGAATAATGCCAACGAGAATGAGAAACGAATCGCGTTAAACTATATTAATGCAAAATTACAACTATTGAATAACAGAATTGTTGAAGCCAAAATAGTTAATCTAAACGAACATCCACAAAATGAAATAAGATTCGGTGCAATGATAAGTCTCAAAATAGAAGCGTCCAAAAATATTCAGATTTTTCAAATTGTCGGCGTTGATGAAGCAGATATTTCCAAAGGGAAAGTCTCCTTTATATCACCTATAGCCAAGGCATTAATAAGTAAAAAAATTGGAGACAAAGTTATTTTAAAACAAGCTAAGAAAGATATTGTTTTTGAAATTATCGATATATACTATAGTTAAGATAAGATTAAATTGACCAATTATTGGGAATAAATTCTACTGCTAACTCGGACGGTTTAATTAATTATCTCACCATTGCTACGTAATGGATTCGATGAGCTCGGACCGGATGAACTTATCTAATTGCTTCGCAAACAAAATTGTAGTCGGTCCTCGGTTGCCTTCCGCAACCCGGGCTACTATGTAATCAGCCCTAAAAGTCTATGAGAGAAAAATTAAACCCATTTATTAAATTCTGTGCCACCCGGACTATTCCTGCTGCCGAGACCAAGTCAAAAGGGTTGCAAGCCAACGCATCCGCCGGGCCATTGTGCGCAACCGGCACACAACACCAATATTACCAGCAATGATTAAATAAAAACGTTATTCTATCGCAAAAAACAAACAGATTTTCATTTTTTCAATGATAATACTTGTGATGAAAATTATACACAGTCGCATCTAATTATTTACTAATTCGATAATAACTTTACACTCCGTTTTGTTTTCAAAGATTGAAATCATTTCTAAATGATTCTATGAGCATCCAATTTGGTACCAAACTTTCTTGTTGGTGATTTTCTACATTCATATCATTTTATATGCAGGGAATCATATTCGTCAGTATTCCCAATCAGTCTTTATTCCTTCATTTTTACAACTCATCTGCAAAATTCAACAACTCGTCGTGTTAATTTATGATTAAGCCTTGAAATTTGGAAACTTTGTCAGGAATAATAAATTAACAACATTAAAAATTATGAAAACAACAGCCTTAATTTTTATGATTTTCGTCCTGACAATAACAGGATGTAACTCTCAGCAAAACGTTAAGCTGACTAAAAATGTACAATTCAATGGTTCTGTTTTGGATTTCTATAAACAGTATAGTTCATTTACCGATCCGGGAGAATATAAATATTTGTATAAAAATCTTCCTGATTCGTTGCCAGAACTTTGTATTTTAATAAAATCCCAGTTTATTCATCCCTATACTGAGTTACCTAAATATCGTGAGCAAATCCCTAAAGAGAGATGGAATGAGTCAGTAAAGTATCCAACAGTTAAAAAGGTTTTGGAGGGGCTTCTATCCTATGACTCCAGGGGTTTAGTGAAAGACCGGAAACCTGAAGACCGGTTAGTGCTAGGCTGCCGGGATTATGCTGTATTACTGGCATCCATACTTAAATATCGTGGTATCCCGGCCAGGGTCCGCTATGGACATGCTACCTATATAATACCCGGGTTTCATACGAGTCACACAATCTGTGAAGTATGGAACGAAAATGACAAGCGTTGGATGCTTGTGGATCCAAGCATGGATATGGTTGATTTTAGTAGAGATAAATTTGACTTNAGTAACGATGTATGGTTAAAAATGCAAAAAGGGAAAATAGATCCCAACCTATATGGGTTACCNGGCAATTATACCGNATTAGTTTCGATAGTAGGGAAAGTTAGTCCAGACCTGGCATCGATTTTGGGAACCGAATATACAATTTATCAATATGCACCTATATTGAATTATGCTTTTGAGAACAATAATCAATTACCAGCAGGACAATCAGAAATCCTGAACAGAATTAGCGAATTGATGAAATCGCTAGATGCTGAAAATCTTTCGAAATTACAGGAAATTTATAATAATACACCTCAAATTCGAATTACAAAGACATTTGACCCTGATACAAAAACATCAGAAAATAATACGAGGGCTAAAAATACTTCAACAAGTAAACCAGATATTGAATTTGTAGAATTACCAGGAGGAACATTTATGATGGGAAGCCTTGTTACCGAGCAGGAAAGAAAAGAGGATGAAATTCAACACGAAGTTACACTAAGCGCCTTTAAAATGAGCAAATATTGCATAACTTATGAACAATATGATTTATTTTGTGAAGCTACAGGCAGAGAAAAACCCTGGGGATATAAACGCGGTAATAATGGGAATATGCTGCCCGTGCAAATACCACCACTCCTTTTTATACTGGTGATTGCCTTACATCTGAACAAGCCAATTTTAATGGCAAAGAACCTTATACAAATTGTGAACAAGGCAAATTTAGAAAGGAAGCTTTGCCCGTGGGCAGTTTTTCGCCGAATGCATTTGGATTATATGATATGCATGGTAATATTTGGGAATGGACGAACGATTGGTACGGAGAGTACGAAGTAGATGACAAATTGAACCCAAAGGGACCGGATACCGGCACTAAAAAAGTTGACCGCGGGGGTGGTTTTTATGATCCGGCCTGGAGATGCCGTTCAGCTTGCCGCGGAGGTGGTACTCCTCCAGGCAATAAAGGTGCAGGCGACAGTTTCAGGATAGTAAAAGATGAATAAAAAAAAGCATTACATTAGATAGCACGGAAGAATATATTATTTTTTCCGTGCTTAAAATTTATAATTTATTTTCAATATGGTGAAATTCAAAAACAAAAAAAAGGCAATTTACTTCCACATAATTATTTCAATCATTTTTATAATTGCAATGTCAACTATTGTTGGCCTATTCTTTCATGGCTCCCAGCTATTTACATCATTTTCTTATTATATAAAGTATACTTCATTTGGATATGCACTTGGGTTTGCTTTCTGGTTGGGCCATTGGGCAATTAGCTATTATACCAAAAAACTTGATTGGACGAAAAACCCTAAAAAGGCAAATATAATTAGCTTGTTGTCTTACATAATATACGGGATAATAGTTTGTCCACTTATACCCTATCTATTTTGCCGTTTTGTGTTGGAGATGACTGGACAAGATCTTTTTATTAATGTATTTATAATGACTTTAATGATATTATCCCTTGACATGATTGTTATTTCTCTTTTTTATTCCACAGATCTTATAAAATACTGGAAAAAAGCCATTGAAAAAAACGAGGAATTAAAAAGGGAAAACTTANTGGCAAAGTATGAAGCTTTGAAGAACCAGGTAAATCCGCATTTTCTTTTCAATAATTTGAATACGCTTAGCGGAATGGTAGAACAAAAACATGAACTGGCCACTGATTTTATCAAGAAACTATCAGATATATACAGGTATGTATTGGAGCAAAACGAGAAAGAACTGGTTTCAATAAATGACGAATTAAAATTTGTTGAGGATTATATTTTCCTTTCAAAAATGAGGTTTGGGAAAGGGCTTAAATTCAATTCGCATATAACAAATAACAAAAATCTTCGGGTTATCCCTTTAGGCTTACAAATGTTGGTTGAAAATGCCATCAAACNCAATATAATATCTGATGATATGCCATTGAAAATTGAAATGGGTATTGAAGAAGGTTTTGTAACAGTGAGAAACAACATTCAAAAGAAAAAAACAATAAATTCGGGCAAAGAACCATTGGGACTGGAGAACCTTAAAAAAAGATATGCATATCTTTCTGGTTCATCAGTGGAAGTTATTGAATCGGATAGTAAGTTTATTGTAAAGTTGCCAATTATTGAACCTTAAGATATGAATTTCCTTATTGTAGAAGATGAAAAAGTAGCCGCCGAAAGATTAGTCGGATTAATTAAAAAATACGACCCATCCATAGATATTACAGAAATTGTACAATCGGTTAAAAATGCCGTTCAATGGTTAAATACCCATCAAGCGCCCGACTTAATTTTTATGGACATTCAACTGGCCGATGGCTTAAGCTTTGAAATATATGAACAAACCATTGTTAAAACACCTGTGATTTTCACCACAGCCTATGATGAATACGCCCTTAAAGCATTCAAGGTAAACAGTATTGATTATTTACTAAAACCGGTTGATTTGAATGAATTGAAAAATGCGATTGATAAATATAAAGAAAACAACTCGCCAAAAGAGATACCGGCACAGGTATTTGATAGCATAATGCACTCGCTTACAAAAAAATACAAGGACAAATTTGTAATAAATGTAGGTGAGCATATTAAAGTGTTTACTACTGAAGATATTCAATGTTTCTATAGTATGGAAAAATATACTTTCCTTCAAAATAATTCGGGGCGCGATTATGCCATCGGTTATTCACTAATGGTATCCAGAACTGGGCTAATACAGATGTGTTATGCTGGTTGGTTCTATCCGGTTTTATTTTTGATGAAGTCATTCAACCTAAAGATTTCACTATATGGACAATGTCTACGTCAAAATGGAAAAGGAGAGCCGTACCGGTTACTTTTGTAGAAGCAATCAAGAAAGGCAATGACCCAAAACCTATCTTATCCGTTATTGAAAAACTGATGGAGGACGATGAAGAGGATGTGCAAAAAGGCCTTGGGACACTTTTAAGGGAAATCTGGAAGAAACAACCTGAAATGGCTGAAACATTTCTTTTAAAATGGAAAGACCGCTGTGGAAGAAAAATCATCCNATATGCCACAGAAAAAATGGATAAAGAAAGTAGAACAAAATTTAAGAAAGATAAAAAATGAATACAATTGAACAAAGTGATTTAAAATTGATTTCATATTGTGGTTTCTACTGCGGTGCCTGTCCAAAATATATCAAAAAAGAATGCTTAGGTTGTAAAGGTGACAGCTCCGAGTGTGCAATAGGATTTAGAGCATGTAAAGTAAGACCCTGTTGTATTGAAAATGGTTATTCCAGTTGTGCGGAATGTGAAAAATTCGATTCTGTTAAAGAATGTCAAATTTACAATCCCATCTTAGTTCGGTTTGGACAATTTATAACAAGAACAAGCAGAAGAAAAGGGATTGAGATGATTAAAGAAAAAGGAGCTGAAAGTTTTTTGATATTTATGATGGAAAATAGAAAAGTTACAATGAAAAGATAACCATATGATTTAACAATAATTCAATCCCATCGTTGCAAGGTCCATTGGCAAAACGTACAAAACCGAAGCTTCAACCAGATTTTGTCAAAGTCTTCTATTTCTTCCCTGAATTTATGACTAAATTAAAGACTGGACAACAAAGTTCTCACGCATCCAGACAGTTTTAAAATTACCCTACACTAACACGGACGGTTTAATTAATTATCGAATCCCGCGAAAGCGGGATTCGATGAGCTCGTCGCCCGCTTACGCGGTCTTCTCGGTTGGCTTCGCCGAGTTCGTCGCACTAATGTGCGCCTCGGTTGCCTTTGCCTTGGTTTTGCATCGCCACTTTGACAACTTGATCTTGATATGACAAATCCTGCCCGTTTATCGGGACTAGATAAATGCTACAACACCTAACGTCATTTGAAATATTTATGTCTGGAGGAATAGCTTCTGTTTCATCTTTGTTTGTCGTATAGATACTATAAAAAGCGAATAAAATAAACAGAAATTACATGGATGTTTCATAATTGTTTAATACATCTGTGTGAATTATGTAACTTATTTCAATAATAATATAACCGTTCCCGGATCAAAGAGACATACCTTTGTTAGTGGGATAATTTACTCCAAAACTTAAAACTGATGACAATGAAAAAAATAACTTTAATAATAGTGACAATTACCTTCATGGTTAACATTATAATCGCTCAGGATAACAGTACTGATTTACGTGATAAGCTTCAGTTTGGCCTGAAAGCGGGTGTAAATTTCTCAAACATTTATGACTCAAAAA
>JGIcombinedJ21911_10000389_pt1 | contig 13895 bp, 9 predicted proteins | sample BarGraNGADG00211_FD_21911 | JGI IMG/M metagenome (IMG submission 21911)
GAGCAACCACGAGGTCGAGCTGATGGACTTCGACCAGGCCCTGGAGCAATTCGATCCGGCCTTCGGCATCGAGGTCCACGTCGAGCTGAACACGCAGACCAAGATGTTCTGCGGCTGCCCGACGGAGTTCGGCGCGGAGCCCAACTCGCAGGTCTGCCCGGTGTGTCTCGGTCTGCCCGGCGCGCTGCCGGTGGTCAACGCCAAGGCGATCGAGTCCGCGATCCGGCTGGGTCTGGCGCTGAACTGCTCGATCGCACCCACCTCGCGGTTCGCCCGGAAGAACTACTTCTACCCGGACCTCGCGAAGGATTACCAGATCTCGCAGTACGACGAGCCGATCGCCTTCGACGGCTATCTCGACGTCGAGCTCGACGACGGCACGGTCGTGCGGGTCGAGATCGAGCGCGCGCACATGGAGGAGGACGCCGGCAAGAACGTGCACGTCGGCGGCGCGACCGGGCGCATCCAGGGCGCGGAGTACTCGCTGGTCGACTACAACCGCGGCGGCATCCCCCTGGTCGAGATCGTCACCCGGCCGGTGCTCGGCATGGGGGCGCGGACCCCGGAGGTGGCGCGGGCCTACGTGGCGACCGTCCGTGATCTGGCCAAGGCGCTGGGCATCTCGGACGTGCGGATGGAGCAGGGCTCGCTGCGCGCGGACGTGAACCTCTCGCTCCGTCGCAAGGTGGCCGACGGCGAGGACCAGAACGCGGTCCCGCTCGGCAAGCGCTCGGAGACCAAGAACGTGAACTCGCTGCGGGCGGTCGAACGGTCGATCCGGCACGAGGTGGGTCGCCAGGCCGCCCTGCTGGCCTCGGGCGGTTCGGTCACCCAGGAGACGCGGCACTGGCACGAGGACACCGCGATGACGACGCCGGGGCGGTCGAAGGAGGAGGCGGAGGACTACCGCTACTTCCCGGAGCCGGACCTGCTGCCGGTCGCGCCGAGCAAGGAGTGGATCGAGGAGCTCCGGGCGACCCTGCCGGAGTCGCCGGCGCTGCGCCGTCACCGCCTGCAGGAGTCTTGGGGCTACTCGGACCTGGAGATGCGCGACGTCGTCAACGCGGCCGCCGCCGAGCTCATCGAGGCGACCGTCGCGGCTGGCGCGACCCCGGCGTCGGCGCGGAAGTGGTGGATGGGCGAGCTGGCCCGGACCGCCAACAACGACGGCGTCGAGCTCGCGGACCTCGCGGTGACGCCCGACCAGGTGGCCGAGCTCCAAGGGCTGGTCGACTCGGGTCGGGTCAACGACCAGCTGGCCCGCCAGGTGATCGAGGGCGTGCTCGCGGGGGAGGGCTCGCCGGGCGAGGTCGTCGCCGCGCGCGGCCTCGAGGTGGTCTCCGACGACGGGGCTCTGCTCGCCGCGATCGACGAGGCTCTCACCGCGCAACCGGATGTTGCGGCGAAGATCCGCGACGGCAAGGCGCAGGCCGCCGGTGCGATCGTCGGCGCCGTGATGAAGGCGACCCGCGGGCAGGCCGACGCCGCCCGGGTGCGCGAGCTCGTGCTGACGCGGTTCGGCCTCGAGGGCTGAGAAAGGCCCCGCGGCGGACCCGAGCAGCCCGCCGTCGGTTCACGAAGGTGATTAGGGCGGGCCCGCCGTCCACGAGCCAGCGTTCCTCGGGCGCGTCTCGCTCTGGTGACGACCTCGGTCCGGGGAGCGATTCGCGCCCGCTGCGGTGTCCGGGCGGACCAGAATGGCCGCATGCTCACTATTACTCTGCCGTACCGACGCCTCGTCGACGCGCTGGGTGCGGACCCGGGCCGGGTGCGGGTGGTCGAGTGGGGTCTCACCGGGCCGCTCGCCGCCGACATCGCGGCCGAGGTCGACGTGGTCGTGGTGCCGTACTACGTCACCGGGAGCTCGATGCTGCTGCGGGTCCACGACCTGCCCCGGCTGAGACTCGTTCAGCTGCCGAGCGCCGGCTACGAGCACGCGCTCCCGCACGTGCCGCCCGGCGTGATCGTGTGCAACGCGCGCGGCGTGCACGACGCCGGGACGGCTGAGCTCGCGGTCGGCCTCGTCCTCGTCTCGCAGCGGGGGATCGACGTGGCGGTGCGCGATCAGCTCGACGGCCGGTGGGCGCCGAGGACGCTCGAGTCGCTCGCCGACCGACGGGTGATGGTGCTCGGTTACGGTTCGATCGGGACCGCGATCGCGCGGCGGCTCGAGCCCTTCGAGGTCGAGGTGGTCGCGGTAGCGCGCACCGCGCGGGTGGAGGACGGCGTCGTTGTGCACGGCATGGACGAGTTGCCGGGGCTGCTGCCCACGGTCGACGTGGTCATTCTCATCACACCGCTNACCGAGAAGACCCACGGCATGGTGGACGCCGCGTTCCTGGCCCGGATGCGCGACGGCGCGCTGCTCGTCAACATGGCCCGCGGCAAGATCGTGGACACCGACGCGCTGCTCGCGGAGGTGACTACTGGCCGGTTGCGTGCGGCGCTGGACGTCACGGACCCCGAGCCCTTGCCGGCGGATCACCCGCTGTGGCGGGCACCGGGCGTGATCATCACCCCGCACGTCGCGGGGAACACCCGGGCGACAGATCCGCGGCTCATCCGGCTGCTACGCAAGCAGATCGCACGGCTCGAAACGGGCGATCGACTGCTCAACGTCATCGAGCGGACCTGAGCTCAGTGCGGCGCCACGGGCGATCGCGGCGCACCTGAAGCGCTGCGCCGCCCAGCCCCCTCCGTCACAGGGCGCGGCAGGAGCTCCGCTCGACCAGCGACGTCGGCAGACGCAAGTGCGGCGCGCGCTCGGTGCCGTCGATCAGGTCGATCAGCATCCGGACCGCCTCGGCGCCCATCTGCTGGATGGGCTGCTGGATCGTGGTCAGCGGCGGGTTGGCCAGGGCGGACTCCGGCACGTTGTCGAACCCGATCACCGAAAGGTCCTCAGGGATGCGCAGCCCGAGCGACCGGGCCACCTCCATCGTCTCGATGGCCGTGAGGTCGTTCCCGGCGAAGATGGCGGTCGGACGCTCGGCCAGGGTGAGGAGCTCACGGGCCGGCTGCTCGGCTGTCTCGGGGCGGTAGCCGCCCACGCGCATCAGCTNGGNNTGCACCGGGACTCCGGCCGCGGCCATCGCCGAGCGGAAGCCCTCTTCGCGCAACCGAGCGGAGTCCAGGTCAGGGCGTCCGCCGAGGAACCCGATGCGCCGGTGGCCGAGGCGGAGCAGGTACTCGGTTGCGGCGATCGCTCCGCCGAGGCTGTCGGAGTCGACGGTGGGCAGCGCCGAGGGCCCCAGGTGTGGGTCGACCGCGACGATCGGGATGTCGTAGTCGACGTCGACCACCGTCGGGGTGACCAGGATGGCGCCGTCGATCAGGGTTCCGCTCAGCCGTGCCAGGGAGCGCCGCTCCCAGCCCGCGTTCTCGGCGCTCCGGCCGTTGCCGGAGTACGCAAGCAGCTCGTACCCCGAGCCTGCGACCGCTGCGGACGTTCCCTTGAGGAGCTCGGTGCTGTACGGCTCGAACTCGGCAACGAGGATCCCGATGACGTTCGTCCTCAGGCTGCGCAGGCTCCGGGCCACGAGGCTGGACTCGTAGCCCAGCTGACCGACCACCTCCAGCACCCGTTCCGAGGTCGCCGCGGCGACGCCGTGTCGCCGGTTGATCACCTTGGATACGGTCGCGACGGACACGCCGGCGGTGCGCGCGACATCGCCGATCGTCACGCGTCCGCTCGGGAACATGCCGCAACAGTAGCGCGTCGAAAACGTTATCGATAACGATTGACATCGCTCCAACAAGCCGGTGACCATCACCTGGTGGCACAACGGCAACAACGACCCGTTGAAGAGCTTCTGGCAGACCGTCGCTACGGAGTACCAGACGGCACACCCGAACGTGAAGATCGAGATCACCGCGCTCCAGAACGAGGACCTCCGCACCCGCTTGACCGCGGCGCTGCAGACCAACGACCCGCCCAAACTGTTCCAGCAGTGGGGCGGCGGCGAGATGGCCGACCAGGTCAAGGCCAACCTGCTGATGGACATCTCGGACGTCGCGAAGGATGAGATCGCGTCGGTCGGCGGCCCGGCCGCCGGTTGGCAGGTCAACGGCAAGACCTACGGTCTGCCCTGGTCGCTCGGCGTCGTCGGCTTCTGGTACAACAAGGCCTTCTTCACCCAGGCCGGGATCACCCAGACCCCGGTCAAGATGGACGACTTCTACGCGGCCGTCGACAAGCTCAAGGCTGCCGGCATCGCGCCGATCGCCGTCGGTGCGGCGGGTGGTCGGGCCGGACTGCCGGACCCGCGAGACCGTGGCCTCGGTCGAGCTGGTCGGCGAGGTGCACCCGGTGACGGTTGCGGACGAGCGCTGGACGACCGCGGTGCGCGAGGGCTGACGCGCCAGCCCGCGGCGGCCTGCGCCGAGGGCTGCCACGGCCGAGGGGTCGGCTGCCAGGCCCGAAGGCGCCGGTCTCGGTGACCGTCCGGAGGGTGGCCATCGCCCTCCCCGGCCGGGCGCGCCGTCCTAGACTCCGACCATGACTTCTCCCGCCGACGCCATCGATATCAAGCCACGCAGCCGTCTGGTCACCGACGGCATCGAGAGCACCGCGGCGCGCGGCATGCTGCGCGCCGTCGGCATGGGTGACGCGGACTTCGCGAAGCCGCAGATCGGCGTCGCGAGCTCGTGGAACGAGATCACGCCGTGCAACCTCTCCCTGGACCGGCTCGCGAAGGCCGCCAAGGAGGGCGTGCACGCCGCCGGGGGATACCCGCTCGAGTTCGGCACCATCTCTGTCTCGGACGGGATCTCGATGGGCCACGAGGGGATGCACTTCTCGCTGGTGTCGCGTGACGTCATCGCGGACTCGGTCGAGGTGGTGATGCAGGCGGAACGGCTCGACGGCTCGGTGCTGCTCGCGGGTTGCGACAAGTCGCTGCCCGGCATGCTGATGGCCGCGGCGCGCCTCGACCTCGCCTCGGTGTTCCTCTACGCGGGTTCGATCATGCCCGGCTGGGTCAAGCTCACCGACGGCACGGAGAAGGAAGTCACGATCATCGACGCCTTCGAGGCGGTAGGGGCGTGCGCGAAGGGCCTGATCAGCCGCGAGGACGTGGACCTGATCGAACGCGCCATCTGTCCGGGCGAGGGCGCCTGTGGCGGCATGTACACCGCGAACACGATGGCGTCGGTGGCCGAGGCGATCGGGATGTCGCTGCCGGGCTCCGCTGCCCCGCCGTCGGCGGACCGTCGTCGTGACGCCTTCGCGCACCGTTCGGGCGAGGCCGTGGTGGAGCTGCTGCGCCGCGGCATCACGGCGCGCCAGATCATGACCAAGAAGGCGTTCGAGAACGCGATCGCCGTGGTGATGGCCTTCGGCGGTTCCACCAACGCCGTGCTGCACCTGCTCGCGATCGCGCACGAGGCCGAGGTGGACCTCACCCTCGCGGACTTCTCCCGGGTGGCCGAGCGGGTTCCGCACCTGGGCGACCTCAAGCCCTTCGGTCGCTACGTGATGAACGACGTCGACCGGATCGGCGGCGTGCCGGTCGTGATGAAGGCCCTGCTCGACGCCGGGCTGATCCACGGTGACTGCCTCACCGTGACCGGCAAGACCGTCGCGGAGAACCTCGCGGACATCGCGCCGCCGGACCCGGACGGGAAGATCCTGCGCGCGCTCGACAACCCGATCCACCGCACCGGGGGCATCACGATCCTGCACGGCTCGCTCGCGCCCGACGGCGCGGTGGTGAAGTCCGCGGGCTTCGACTCCGACGTCTTCGAGGGCAGCGCGCGGGTGTTCGACCGGGAGCGTGGTGGCCTCGACGCGCTGGAGGACGGGACGATCACAGCGGGCGACGTCGTCGTCATCCGGTACGAGGGCCCCAAGGGCGGTCCGGGTATGCGCGAGATGCTCGCGATCACCGGCGCGATCAAGGGCGCGGGCCTCGGCAAGGACGTGCTGCTGATCACCGACGGGCGGTTCTCCGGCGGGACGACCGGGCTGTGCGTAGGACACATCGCGCCCGAGGCCGCCGACGGCGGGCCGATCGCGTTCGTGCGGGACGGCGACCGGATCCGGCTCAACGTCGCGGAGATGACCCTGGACCTGTTGGTGGACGACGCCGAGCTCGCCCGTCGCGCCGAAGGCTGGGCACCGCTGCCGCCGCGGTACACCCGAGGCGTGCTCGCGAAGTACATCAAGCTCGTGCAGTCGGCGTCGAAGGGCGCCGTCCTCGAGTGATCGGTGCCGCGCGCCCGGAGCCCCGAGGTGCCGAATCGGGCTCGAAGTGGAGTGTTGTGGCACAAACACGCCGTGCGCGTGTGCCAGAACACGCCACTCGGCGTGCGGGGAATATCACGATGCGAGACTGTGGACCACGATGCGAGACATCGTGCCGAATTGGCTGACACCGGCCGGTTGCGGGTCTACGCTGACGAACGTGCAGACGATCCTCGTAGTAGTTCCTCGGCGCGCCGGCTGACGGCCCCGCAGGCATCGTCCGCGCGCGCACCCCTCGACCAGCCTTCACCGGGCTCGAGGGGCTTTTTCATGCACCGCAGTCCGGCAGTTCCAGGCAGCGATATCCGAACACCGCAGGTCCCAGCCAGGCAGGGAGACAACGATGGTCCAGAGTCACCATCCGGCACCACCGAGAGCTGCCGCTCCGACCCCCGGCCCACGCCCCGTCGTGACGTCGGTCACTGACGTCGAGCAGGTCGCGGCCGGCGGCACCGGTCACGCCGTCTTCTCCGGGGAGATGAACGGCGCGAAGTCGATCGTCCGCTCGCTCGAGGAGTGCGGCGTCGAGGTCATCTTCGGACTCCCGGGCGGTGCGGTCCTTCCGCTCTACGACCCGCTGATGGACTCCGAGCAGATCCGGCACATCCTGGTGCGGCATGAGCAGGGTGCCGGGCACGCGGCATCGGGCTACGCGCACGCCACCGGCAGGGTNGGCGTCTGCGTGGCCACCTCAGGTCCGGGCGCCACCAACCTGGTGACGCCGCTGGCCGACGCCAACATGGACTCGATCCCGATCGTCGCCATCACGGGACAGGTCGGGGCGGCACTGATCGGCACGGACGCGTTCCAGGAGGCGGACATCGTCGGCATCACGCTGCCGATCACCAAGCACAGCTTCCTGGTCACCAACCCGGACGACATTCCCCGGGTGATCGNCGAGGCCTTCCACATCGCGGGCACGGGGCGACCTGGCCCGGTGCTGGTGGACATCGCGAAGTCGGCGATGGCCGCGGGGACGAGTTTCGGGTGGCCGCCGGAGCTCCAGCTGCCCGGTTACCACCCGACGACAAAGCCGCACGGCAAGCAGATCCGTGAGGCGGCGCGGCTGCTCGCCACCGCGCGTCGGCCGGTGCTGTACGTCGGCGGCGGGGTCATCCGCTCCGGTGCCGCCGCCGAGCTGCTGAAGCTCGCCAGCGCCAGTGGCGCGGCCGTGGTGACCACCCTGATGGCGCGCGGCGCGCTGCCCGACTCGCACCCGCAGAACCTCGGCATGCCGGGGATGCACGGCACCGTCGCCGCGGTCGCCGCGCTGCAGAAGTGCGACCTNCTGGTCGCGCTCGGCACCCGCTTCGACGACCGCGTGACCGGCAAGCTGTCCAGCTTCGCCCCGCACGCCACCGTCGTGCATGCGGACATCGACCCGGCCGAGATCGGCAAGAACCGGACCGTGGACGTGCCGATCGTCGGCGACCTCAAGGAGGTCATCAACGACCTGCTGCCCGAGCTCGCCGCCGAGCAGGCCCAGCACGGCAAGCCCGATCTCGAGGCGTGGTGGCGTCAGATCGACGACTGGCGGGAGACCTACCCGCTCGGCTTCGAGCCGACCGAGGACGGTCTGCTCGCTCCGCAGCACGTCATCTCGCGGATCGGCGAGATCTCCGGCCCGGAGTCGATCTTCGTGGCCGGCGTCGGGCAGCACCAGATGTGGGCCTCGCAGTTCATCCGCTTCGAGCGGCCGAACTCGTGGATCAACTCGGGCGGGCTCGGCACGATGGGCTACTCGGTCCCGGCGGCGATGGGCGCGAAGGTCGGTGCGCCCGACCGCACGGTGTGGTCCATCGACGGGGACGGCTGCTTCCAGATGACGAACCAGGAGCTCGCGACCTGCGCGATCAACGAGATNCCGATCAAGGTTGCGATCATCAACAACTCCTCGCTCGGCATGGTGCGCCAGTGGCAGACCCTGTTCTACGAGTCGCGCTACTCCAACACCGACCTCAACACGGGGCACGGCACCGTCCGTATCCCCGACTTCGTGAAGCTTGCCGAGGCGTATGGCTGCGTCGGCCTGCGGTGCGACGCGGAGGCCGATGTCGACGCGACGATCAAGCGGGCGATGGAGATCGACGACCAGCCCGTCGTCGTGGACTTCACCGTCTCGCGCAACGCCATGGTGTGGCCGATGGTGGCCGCCGGCGTGAGCAATGACGAGATCCAGTACGCGCGGGGTATCAGCCCCGCTTGGGACCGGGAAGACTGAGGAGATACCGATGAGTCGTCACACCCTGTCAGTGCTCGTCGAGAACAAGCCCGGCGTGCTCACGCGCGTCTCCGGCCTCTTCGCGCGGCGCTCGTTCAACATCTACTCGCTCGCCGTCGGTCCGACGGAGCACCCGGAGATCTCCCGGATCACGGTCGTCGTCGACGTGGCGGAGCTGCCGCTCGAGCAGGTCACGAAGCAGCTCAACAAGCTGGTGCACGTCCTCAAGATCGTCGAGCTCGAACGGGACACCTCGGTGCAGCGCGAGCTGCTCCTGGTCAAGGTGCGCGCCGACAACCCGAACCGGGCCGGCGTGCTCGAGGTGGTCCAGCTGTTCCGGGCCCGCGTCGTCGACGTCGTGCCGGATGCCGTCACGATCGAGGCGACCGGCGGGCCGGACAAGCTCGCGGCGCTGCTGACCGCGCTCGAGCCGTTCGGCGTGCGTGAGATCGTCCAGTCGGGCACCGTTGCCATCGGCCGCGGTTCCCGCTCGATCACGGACCGCTCCCTTGAACGCGTCGGACGCAGCGCCTGATCGGTCCGAGACGTCACACCGGCCACGAGGCGTGGCCGGGTCTTGAGTCTTCCCAGAAGAACCACACACCAAGGAGATCCACCGTGGCAGAGCTGTTCTACGAGGACGACGCCGATCTCTCGATCATCGCCGGCCGCAAGGTCGCCGTCATCGGTTACGGAAGCCAGGGGCACGCGCACGCGCTGAACCTGCGCGACTCCGGCGTCGACGTCCGTGTCGGCCTGGCCGAGGGAAGCGCTTCACGCGTCAAGGCCGAGAACGAAGGTCTGCGCGTCCTGACCCCGGCCGAGGCGGCCGCCGAGGCCGACGTCATCATGGTGCTGGTGCCGGACCACATCCAGCGCAAGGTGTATGCCGAATCGATCGAGCCGAACCTCACGCCGGGCAAGGCGCTGTTCTTCGCGCACGGCTTCAACATCCGGTTCGGCTACATCACGGCGCCCGACGGCGTGGACGTGGCCATGGTCGCGCCCAAGGGCCCGGGTCACCTGGTCCGTCGTGAGTACGTCGACGGGCGTGGGGTGCCGGTGCTCGTCGCCGTCGAGAAGGACGCGACCGGCGGCGCGTGGCCGCTCGCGCTGTCGTACGCCAAGGCGATCGGCGGCCTGCGGGCAGCCGGGATCAAGACGACGTTCACCGANGAGACCGAGACCGACCTGTTCGGCGAGCAGACGGTGCTGTGCGGCGGTGTCTCCAAGCTCGTCCAGTACGGCTTCGAGACGCTCACTGAGGCGGGCTACCAGCCGGAGATCGCCTACTTCGAGGTGCTGCACGAGCTCAAGCTCATCGTCGACCTCATCTTCGAGGGTGGCATCACCAAGCAGCGCTGGAGCGTCTCCGACACGGCCGAGTACGGCGACTACGTGTCCGGTCCGCGGGTGATCGACCCGAGCGTCAAGCAGCACATGCAGGACGTCCTCGCGGACATCCAGAGCGGCGCCTTCGCGACTCGCTTCATCAACGACCAGGACGCCGGCGCGCCGGAGTTCAAGGCACTTCGCGCCCAGGGCGAGAGCCACCCGATCGAGGCCGTCGGTCGCCGGCTGCGTCCGCTGTTCGCNTGGGTCGCGCCGAGCGACACCGACTACGTCGAGGGCAAGACGGCGCGTTGAGCGGAACGAGGGTGGGCGGCACGCGCTGCGCGTACCGCCCACCCTCGGCCAGTAATCCGCTCTTCAGCAGGTGAGACAGCCGTCCCGCGCCTTGGGACGCCGAACTAGGGTGGGGGCATGACTCGCAACATCAAGCTCGCCGTCGTCGCAGGTGACGGGATCGGTCCGGAGGTTGTCGCCGAGGGCCTCAAGACGCTCGACGCCGCCCTGGCCGGCAGCGACCTGACCGTCACGACCACCGAGTTCGACCTCGGTGCCGCGCGCTGGCACCGGACCGGGGAGACGCTCACGGCCGCTGACCTCGCCGCGATCCGCGAGCACGACGCGATCCTGCTCGGCGCGATCGGCGACCCGGGCGTCCCGTCCGGCATCCTCGAGCGCGGTCTGCTGCTCAAGCTGCGCTTCGACCTGGACCACTACGTCAACCTGCGGCCTTCGCGCCTCTACCCGGGCGTCACGTCGCCGCTCGCCAACCCCGGCGAGGTCGACTTCGTCGTCGTGCGGGAAGGCACCGAGGGTCCGTACATCGGCAATGGCGGCGCGCTGCGCGTCGGCACCCCGCACGAGGTCGCGACCGAGGTCAGCGTGAACACGGCCTTCGGCGTCGAGCGCGTGGTTCGGTACGCCTTCGCCAAGGCACAGCAGCGGCCGCGCAAGCACCTCACTCTCGTACACAAGCACAACGTGCTGGTGTACGCGGGTCACCTGTGGCGCCGCACGGTCGAGGCGGTCAACGCCGAGTTCCCGGACGTCACGACCGACTACCTGCACGTCGACGCAGCGACGATCTTCATGACGACCAAGCCGTCCCGGTTCGACGTCGTCGTCACCGACAACCTGTTCGGCGACATCCTCACCGACCAGGCCGCGGCCATCACCGGCGGCATCGGGCTGGCGGCGTCGGGCAACATCAACCCGGACCGCACGTCGCCGAGCATGTTCGAGCCGGTGCACGGCTCGGCGCCGGACATCGCAGGTCAGGGCAAGGCCGACCCGACCGCCACGGTGCTCTCCGTGAGCATGCTGCTCGACCACCTCGGCCTGGCGGAGCAGGCGCGTGCGGTCGAGGCAGCCGTGGCGGCGGACCTGGCCGAGCGCGGTGGCCGAGTACGGTCCACGGCCGAGGTCGGCGACGATCTCGNCGGGCGCATCGCTCGCTGAGATCACCGAACGGCCGGNACCAGTCCGCCGAAACCCTTGCNGCATCGGCCACCCCCACCGGTACCGTCAGACCGAGCACCAGGTGAAAGGCCCACGACCATGAGCTCGTCCCGTCCGGAAGACCTCGCGACCTGGCTCGACGNCGCCGCGGCGGCCTTCGACGTCCGGCNCACCGTCTCGCCCCGCCCGGCGGAGGAGCGCGCGGAGCTCGTCGCGGCGCCTCGTTTCGGCACGGTGTTCACCGACCACATGGCGCGCATCGCCTGGTCTGAGACGGAGGGCTGGCACGGGCGTCGGGTCGAGCCGTACGGGCCGCTGCAGATGGACCCGGCTTCCGCCGTCCTGCACTATGCGCAAGAGATCTTCGAAGGGCTCAAGGCCTATCGGCACGAGGACGGATCGGTCTGGCTGTTCCGTCCCGAGGCGAACGCGGAGCGGTTCGCGAGCTCGGCGGAGCGACTCGCCCTTCCGCCGCTGAGCGAGCGGGACTTCCTCGGCTCGATCGCGGCCCTGGTCCGGACCGACGCGGACTGGGTGCCCGAGGGCGACGACGAGATGTGCCTGTATATGCGCCCGTTCATGTACGCCTCGGAGAGCTACCTCGGGGTCCGTCCCGCCCTCGAGGTCGAGTACCTGGTGATCGCCTCGCCGGTCGGTCCGTACTTCCCGGGCGGCGTCCGGCCGGTGTCGATCTGGGTTGCCGAGGACTACCACCGGGCTGGCCCCGGCGGCACCGGAGCGGCCAAGTGCGGTGGCAACTACGCCTCGAGCCTGTTGCCGCAGCAGCAGGCCTACGAGCATGGCTGCGAGCAGGTCTGCTTCTTGGATGCGAAGACGAACACCAATCTCGAAGAGCTCGGTGGCATGAACGTCTTCGTGGTGCACGCGGACGGCTCGGTCTCCACCCCGCGGTTGACCGGCTCGATCCTGGTCGGCGTGACGCGTTCGTCGGTCATCCAGCTGCTGCGCGACGCGGGCCGCGAGGTGACCGAGCGTGACATCCCACTCAGCGAGGTGCTGGCGGGTCTGAAGGACGAGTCGATCAGCGAGGTGTTCGCATGCGGCACGGCCGCCGTGGTGACGCCGATCGGCCGCCTGGCCGGCGCGGAGTTCGACCTCACCGTGGCCGACGGGGCGGCGGGCAAGATCACGATGGACGTGCGCGAGCAGCTCACCGACATCCAGTACGGCCGCGCGCGCGACCGCTATGGCTGGATGCGCCGGATCGTCTGACAACAGCTCCCGCCGCACGCCCACGCGTCGTTCACTGCCGGAAGGAGTCATCGTGTCAGCTCTGCGGTCCCGCACCGTCACCCACGGGCGCAACATGGCCGGGGCNCGCGCACTGCTGCGTGCGACCGGCGTGGCCGCGGAGGACATCGGCAAGCCGATCATCGCCGTGGCGAACAGCTTCACCGAGTTCGTCCCCGGGCACACGCACCTCGCCCCGGTGGGCCGCATCGTCTCCGCGGCGATCCATGCCGCCGGCGGCATCGCGCGCGAGTTCAACACGATCGCCGTCGACGACGGCATCGCGATGGGGCACGGCGGGATGCTCTACTCGCTGCCCTCGCGGGACCTCATCGCCGACAGCGTCGAGTACATGGTCAACGCGCACTGTGCGGATGCGCTGGTGTGCATCTCCAACTGCGACAAGATCACTCCCGGCATGCTGATGGCCGCGCTGCGGCTGAACATCCCCACGGTGTTCGTCTCCGGCGGCCCCATGGAGGGCGGCACCGCCGTTCTGGTGGACGGCACCGTGCGCAAGCGCGTCCACCTGATCGACGCGATGGCCGACGCCGTGGACGACGCCGTCTCCGACGCGGACCTGGCGCGCATCGAGGAGTCGGCCTGTCCCACCTGCGGATCGTGCTCGGGCATGTTCACCGCCAACTCGATGAACTGCCTGATGGANGCGCTCGGGCTGGCTCTGCCCGGCAACGGGTCCGTCCTGGCCACCCACACCGCCCGCCAGGCGCTCTACGAGANCGCGGGCGCCACGGCCGTGGACCTGGCCCGGCGCTATTACGACGCCGACGACGCGTCCGCGCTCCCGCGCTCCATCGCGACCCGGGCCGCGTTCGAGAACGCCATGGCGCTCGACATCGCCATGGGCGGCTCGACCAACACGGTGCTGCACATCCTGGCGGCCGCGCACGAGGCCGAGCTCGACTTCACCATGGCCGACATCGACGCGATCTCCCGGCGGGTCGCATGCATCTGCAAGGTCGCACCCTCCAGCAGCTACCTGATGGAGGACGTGCACCGTGCCGGCGGCGTCCCGGCGATCCTCGGTGAGCTGCAGCGCGCGGGCCTGCTGCGCGAGGACGTGCATGCCGTGCACGCCCCGTCGCTCGAGGCCTGGCTCAAGGAGTGGGACATCCGTGGCGGCTCGCCATCTCAGGAGGCCGTGGACCTGTTCCATGCGGCGCCCGGTGGCGTGCGGTCGTCGGCCGCGTTCTCCCAGTCCGAGCGCTGGGAGTCCCTGGACGACGACGCCGCGGCCGGCTGCATCCGGGACGTCAAGCACGCGTACTCCGCCGACGGCGGTCTGGCGGTGCTGCGCGGCAACCTCGCGGTGGACGGCTGCGTCGTCAAGACAGCGGGCGTGGCCGCGGA
>JGIcombinedJ21911_10000390_pt1 | contig 13894 bp, 9 predicted proteins | sample BarGraNGADG00211_FD_21911 | JGI IMG/M metagenome (IMG submission 21911)
TCCTGGTCGACTCCGTCATCCTGGCTGACGCCGTCGTTCTCCTTGACCCCTTCATCTTCGTCGAACTCGTCACTGACCCCGATTTCTCCGTCGTCCCGACCGGTCCACTGAACCGTTAGCTCTCCGAGCGCCTCGGTCTGGTCGAAGATGATGACGGACTCATGGAACAGCTCCAGCAGGGCAAGGAATCGGGCGACAATCACCAAGGTGCTGTCGGCGTCGGCAACCAGAGACCGGAAGGAGCAGCTGCGGGAGGCTCGCAGCCGCGCCACGAGCACGGCGGCCTGCTCGCGGACGTTTACCGCCGGCGCATGCAGGTGCTCCAAACCCACGGTGGGCACCGGCTTGGGCGTGATCGCCCGGGCGGCAATCATGGCCAGCTGCTCGGGCGTGATGCCCATCACCAGCTCGGGTAACAGAGCAGCGAAATGAGGGTCCAGACCTGCTTGGCGGGCCGTCATACGGCCTGCCGTAGCGATCCGCTCCGCGAACGCACTGGCGACCTGCTTGAACGCGCGATACTGCAGCAACCGGGCGAACAACAGGTCCCGAGCTTCGATCAGCGCCAGATCTTCCTCGTCCTGCGGGTGCAGCTGGGGCAGCAGGTGGGCCGACTTGATGTCGAGCAGGGTGGCGGCAACCAGCAGGAACTCGGAGGCCTGACTCAGGTCCCATTCGGTGTCAGAGGCCTGATGGGCCCTGATGTGGGCCATGAACTCGAACGTAACCTTGGCAAGGGCTATCTCCGTGATGTCCAGCTTGTGTTTGGAAATCAGGCCCAGGAGAAGCTCAAAGGGGCCCTGGAAGACGTCGAGATGCACCTCGAAGGCTTGGCCTTCTGTTCTGCGCAGTACGCCGCCCGGCGTCAGGTCGGAGCCAGCGACAGGCATCGCCGCGGCAGCGTTAGATGGTTCAGTCGGCTCGGTCAATGACTTGCTGGGCCCGGTGGACTCAGCGGGCACGGTGAAGACACTGGCGGTGACCTCGGTGGTTGAGGTCTCAACCATGGTGCTCAGGCCGCCCCACCCCGGGCGATAAGCTCGCGCGCCATCTGCCGGTAGGCCTCGGCTGCTGAGTGGGTCGAGGCATAGGTGGTGATGGGCTCGGCAGCCAGCGATGAGTCAGGGAACTTCACCGTACGGCTGATGACAGTGTGGAAGACCAGATCGCCGAAGTGGTCGACCACGCTTCGCACGACCTCCCTGCTGTGGAGCGTGCGGCTGTCGTACATGGTGGCCAGAATTCCATCAACCTGTAGTCGAGGGTTAAGGCGGTCACAGATCTTGTCGATGGTCTCCACCAGCAGTGCGACACCACGCATCGCGAAGAACTCGCACTCCAGCGGGATGATCACGCCGTGGGCAGCCGTGAGCGCATTGACGGTGAGCAAACCCAGCGAGGGCTGACAGTCGATGAGAATGACGTCGTAGTCGTCCACAATCGGACGCAGGACGCGCGCCAGCACCATCTCTCGGGCCACCTCGCCCACCAGTTGCACCTCAGCCGCCGAGAGGTCGATGTTGGCCGGGATGATGTCGAGGTTCTCCATGCTGGTGTGCTGGACCACGTCATGGATGTCGTGTCCGCGTTCGACCAGGAGGTTGTAGATTGTGACCTCGAGCTCATAGGTCGGGACGCCCAGACCGACGGAGAGGGCGCCTTGCGGGTCGAAGTCGATCAACAGGACCTTGCGGCCACACTCGGCCAGGGCGGCGCCGAGGTTGATCGTGCTCGTTGTCTTGCCAACGCCGCCCTTCTGGTTGCACATTGCAATGATCCGCGCGGGACCATGGCTGCGCAGCACTGACGGGTCAAGGAAATCGGGCATGATCCGCCCGGTCGGACCCATCTGGCCGGCCCCGACGTTCTGGGTGCCAGGTAGCTGGGCCGGATTTCGCTCTGGCGTCTCCACCACAGCAGTGGCCAGCAAGCCATTCGCTGTCGCCACCCCGGTGGTCGGACCATCGGCGGTCGGACTATCGGTGGCCGTTGTCACCACGTAAGTCACAGGTGTTCCCTCCCAGCGCGGTCGATAGGTCATCGGTCAGTCTCTCGCTGATCGCGTCGACCCTAGTCGCGCCGGGGGTGCGGATTCAAGACAGAGCCCGGCCTGTCGCGGACTGATCGTAATCAACGCGCGCGCGGATGGGCCTCTGCATAGACCTCGCGCAGGTGCTGGACGGTGACCATAGTGTAGATCTGCGTCGTGGTCACCGAGGCGTGACCGAGCAGTTCCTGAACCACCCGTACGTCGGCTCCGCCCTCCAGCATGTGTGTGGCAAAGGAATGCCTCAGAGTGTGCGGGCTCACAGTGTCCCCAAGGCCAGCGCGTTCGGCTGCTGCGTGGATCGCGGCCCACGCACCCTGGCGAGAGAGTCGTCCTCCACGCAGATTCAAGAACAGTGCCGGTGTCCCCTTTCCTCGCAGCGCGATGGATGCACGTGCTCGGACCGTGTATGCCGTGACCGCGTCCCGCGCGTAGCTCCCGAGAGGAACGACGCGTTCCTTGCTGCCCTTGCCGAGCAGACGCACCGACCCTGGCCCGCGGTCGATGTCATCCAGACTCATGTCACCAAACTCGATGTCGTCGAGGTCGAGGCCGACGACTTCACTGATTCGCGCGCCGGCACCATAGAGAACCTCCAGCATCGCGCGATCGCGCAAGGCTGCCGGAGTATCCCCCAGACTCGCCGCTGACAGCAGGTTCTCGACGTCCGTGATCGAGATGGCTTTTGGCAGCCGTTTGGGCACCTTTGGTGGCGCCACCCCTTCAGCGGGGTCAGTTGCTGTGGCCCCCTCAAGGGCCATGAACCTGTGGAAGCCGCGCACCGCGATGAGAGTCCGTGCCGCCGAGGATGCTGACAGCGGTGGACGTTCGGGTGTCCCCTCTCGAAGTGAGGCGAGGAACTCGGTGACGTCGGACTCGCGCACCACTGCCGGATCGCTGATCCCCCGACCGCTCAGGAACTGGCCATATCGTGCCAGGTCCCGCCGGTAGGAGGTCAGCGTGTTGTCGGCGGCCCCGCGTTCGACCCGCAGATGGTCCAGCCATCCACGGGTCGCCCGCGTCAGCGGTGAGTTGGCTTCGGTACCAACGTCTTTGGTGTTTTCATCTGTGATGGCCTCGCACCTCATCGGATGAGGGTGCCGGATGTCAGCGCAGCACGTCGTCGAGGCTTAGCGAAGGCAGTCCGTGCGCTTCGGCGACGGGGCCGTAGGTGATCTGGCCGTCGCAGGTGTTCAGGCCGAGCGCCAGTGCGGGGTCGGCCTGAAGTGCCGTGCGCCAGCCGTGGTTGGCGAGCTCCACGGCATAGGGCAAGGTCACGTTGGTCAGCGCGTAGGTCGAGGTGTGGGGCACCGCGCCNGGCATGTTCGCCACGCAGTAGAACACCGAGTTGTGGACCTTGTATGTCGGGTCGGCGTGCGTGGTGGCGTGGGAGTCCTGGAAGCAACCACCCTGGTCGATGGAGATGTCCACCAGGACCGAGCCCGGTTTCATCCGCGAGACCTGCTCGTTGGTGACCAGCGTCGGAGCCTTGGCGCCGGGAACAAGGACTGCTCCGATGACCAGGTCAGCGTCGGCGATGGCCCGTTCCACCTCGTAGGCGTTGGAGGTGATCGTCTGGCAGTGGCCCTGGTAGATGGCATCGGCGACCCGCAGCTTGGCCACGTTGCGGTCCAGCAGCAGGACCTCGGCCTGCATGCCCAACGCGATAGCGGCGGCATTCATACCGGACACACCCGCGCCGATGACCACGACCTTGGCGGCATAGACACCGGAGACGCCGCCCATCAGGACACCGCGGCCACCCTGGGCTGCCATGAGCGTGTGCGCACCGACCTGTGGTGCCAACCGGCCGGCCACCTCGCTCATCGGGGCCAGCAACGGCAGCGAGCGGTCGGACAGCTCGACTGTCTCGTAGGCGATTCCGGTCACCTTGCGCTTGACCAGCTCCTGGGTCAACACCCGGTCGGCAGCCAGGTGAAGGTAGGTGAAGAGGGTCTGTCCCTCACGCATCAGGGGGTACTCGGAGGCGACAGGCTCCTTGACCTTCAGGATCAGCTCACCGGTGGCCCACACGTCAGCGGCGGTGTCCAGGATCTTCGCCCCGGCAGCGACATAGTCCGCGTTGATGATCGAGGAACCGACGCCGGCATCGGTCTCGACAAAGACCTCGTGGCCGTTGCGCACCAGCTCGTGCACACCAGAGGGCGTGATGGCCACCCGGTACTCGTTGTTCTTGACTTCGCGTGGAATTCCGACCTTCACGTTTATCAACATCCTTTGCCGATGCACCACCGCCGAGGCAACCTCATTGTCACGTCGATCGGCCNCCCTAGGGCTGCGAATCCGAGTCTAATCCCGCCGGATCACCCACTCCGGATCAGGCCGTCACGCGGGGCCNTAGGTCCTCGGCCGGGGGCATCCACGACGCAGCATTCGCCTCGGCCTGGTCGCCACTGCGGATGTCCTTGACCGAGTCAGCGCTCTGCTCACCCGAGGCCGGAAACCACACGAACGGTATGCCGCGCCGCTGCGCGAACATGATCTGCTTGCCGAACTTGGCGGCAGCCGGCGCCACCTCACATGCGATCCCGCGTTGGCGCAATGCAGCGGCAACCCCCATCCCGCGGNCGCGGTCGCTCTCGTCGGCCAGGGCCACCAANACGCACGAGGGGGTGGACCGACTGGCCGACAGGGTGGGCATGATCTTGGCCAGCAGTCGCGAGAGCCCGATGGAGATGCCGACTCCGGGATAGGTCGTCCGCCCGTCCGAGGCCAGCGCGTCGTAGCGACCACCCGAACAGATCGATCCGTAGGACTCGGCCCCGATCAGCTGGGTCTCGTAGACCGTGCCGGTGTAGTAGTCCAGCCCGCGGGCGACCTTCAGGTCGGCGACCATCAGCCCGGAGGCATGTTCTGCTCCGATGCGGATCACCGCTGCCAGCTCGGCCAGCCCTTGTGCGAGGGTCTCGTGCTGAACGCCAAGGGCATGCACCTGTTCGACGAAGCTTTCGTCAGGGGCGTTGATCTGGGCCAGGGCCAGGGCCGCTCTGGCCTGCGCGGCCGTCGCGCCTGCGGCGACCATGAGGTCGAGGACCGCATCAGGGCCGATCTTGTCGAGCTTGTCAACGATTCGCAGCATCGTCTGGACGTCGGTGAGCCCGATACCCAGATAGAACCCCTGCGGGATCTTGCGGTTGTTGACCTGGATCCGGAATGGTCCGATCGGTAGTTTGCTGAACGCGTCGGCGATCACCAATGGCAGCTCGGCCTCGTATTGCGGGGCAAGCTCGTCGACGTCGACGATGTCGATGTCGCACTGGGTGAACTCCCGAAAGCGACCCTCCTGTGGGCGCTCTCCACGCCATACCGGCTGGATCTGATAACGGCGGAAGGGGAAAGTCAGCTTGCCGGCGTTCTCCAGGACATAGCGTGCGAAGGGGACTGTCAGGTCGAAGTGGAGGCCAAGCTTGGGGTCACGGGCCGAGGCGTCGGCGCCGGCGGCAAGACGGCTGATCGCGTAGATCTCCTTGTCGGTGTCCTCACCCTGGCTCGAAAGGCGTTCGATCGGTTCTACCGACCGGGTCTGGATCGAGGCGAACCCATGCAGCTCGAACGTCTCGCGGATCACGTCCAGGAAGTGCTGCTCGATGATGCGTTCGTTGGGCAACCACTCCGGGAAGCCGCTGATCGGGCGGACTTTGCTCACGAGGCCAATCCTTGCAGGTACGGGTTGGTGGCGCGTTCACGTTCCATCGTGGTGGCTGGACCGTGTCCGGGCAGTATGAGCACGTCATCGGCAAGTGGTAGGACCACGTCGCGCAGGCTGCGGTTCATGACAGCCCCATCACCGCCCTCGAGGTCCGTCCGTCCGATGGAGCCGGCGAACAGGACATCGCCGGACAGCACCGTCGACCTGGCGCCAACGTCGGCAGCAATGCCCTCTGGCACCTCCGGCAAGGCAAACATCACTGAGCCCTGCGTGTGGCCGGGCGCGTGCAACACGCGCAGGTCGAGGCCGGCGATCGTCAGCTTCTGGCCGTGGGCCAGGTTGACAACGTCGGTGGGTTCCTGCCACTCGGCCTGCTTGCCAAACTGCTGCTCGAACATGGCGATCAGCTCTGGTCCTACCGCAGAGAGGGGGTCCTTGAGTCGGTAGCGATCCTCGCCGTGGATGTAGGCGGCAACGCCGGCGGAACCGCATACCGGCGTCACCGAGTACACGTGGTCGAAGTGCCCGTGGGTGAGCAACACGGCTGCCGGCCTGAGCCGGTGCTCGTGCAAGAGCTCGGCCAACTGGCCGATGACACCCACGCCAGGGTCGACGATCAGACAGTCCTGACCTGCGGCGGGAGCGAGGATGTAACAGTTGGTGCCGGCGACAGCGGCCGGGAATCCGATGGTCAACACGCTTGTGAGCCTAACAATCAAGGACTCGTGACCCTGCCCCCGCGCTTCTCCGTGTGGCCCGCCTAGACTGAGCCACTGCCCCATGCGCCTAAAGCCAGCGTCTTCCTCTACTGTCCCAAGGAGTGCCCAGGTGTCGCCCCAAGCACGCGACCGAGCTCGCGAGAAGCGCCGCAACAAGAAGCGTCAGTCGGTGCTGGATCGGCGTGCGATGGAGTCCAAGCGAAACAAGCAGGTCCTCGGCATCGTCCTGGTCATGGCTGTTCTCATCGGTGGATTCGTGGCACTGACCTTTGCCTTGAACAACGGCAAGAACACCGCGGCAAGCGCCTCGGCATCGGCTCCCGCGACCCTCGCCAAGCCGGTCGCTGGCTGTGTTGCCCCTCCGGCAGTCCCTACCGACAAACGAAGTGGCACCCTGCCCGACAAGAAGACCGCAGCCGGAAAGACGTTCATCGCGACAGTCATCACCAACTGTGGCCGAATCACGGTGGAGCTCTATGGGACCAAGGCTCCCCAGACCGTGGCCTCTTTCCTCAGCCTGGCCAAGAGTGGCTACTGGGCCGACAGCCCGTGTCACCGGCTGACCACCGCCGCACCGCTCTTCGTCCTGCAGTGTGGCGACCCGACGGGCACTGGCACCGGCACTCCCGGATACGGCTACGGCGTCGAGAATGCGCCGGCCAACTTCACCTATCCGGCTGGCACGCTAGCCATGGCGCGCACCAGCGACCCCAAGAGCAACGGTGGCCAGTTCTTCGTCGTCTACAAGCAGACCACGCTGAATGACCCCACCGGATACTCAATCTTCGGCAAGATCACCTCCGGTTTGGATATCGTCGAGAGGGTCGCCGCAGCGGGAGCCACTCCTGTGGATGCCCATCAGAACACCGCGCCGTTGCAGCCCATCAGCATCATTGCGGTGAATGTCACCGAGAAGAAGGCCTGACAGTGACCGAGCAGACGCCCGAGAACCACCCCGCCACGGACACGTCCGAGGGGGTGGAGACAGTGGAGGACGCACCAACCGTGCCAACTGGAGACGCGCCGGCGCAGGAGTCGCCCCCTGTCCCGGAGCCCGACCCTGCGGTCCCGACCTCGGCTTCGGAGGCTGAGGCTGCGGTCCCGGCCTCGGCTTCGGAGCCTGAGGCTGAGGCTGCGGTCCCGACCCCTGCAACCATTCACGTTCCCAGTCCCGCGTCTCTGGCTGGAAGGCTTCACGGCAATGCGGCGCCGAAGCCCTCTCAGTACGGTCGGGTGGACGAGTCGGGCACGGTATTTGTCCGCACTGCTGACGGTGAGCGAGAGGTCGGTTCGTACCCCGGCGCCACTCATGCAGAGGCCTTGGGATACTTCACCCGGAAGTACGACGAGCTGCTGGCCTCCGCTGATCTGCTTCTGCAACGGGTGACTCACACCGACCTGCCGGCGCGGGAAGGGTCGGAAGGGCTCGCCAAGCTGCGTGAGCAGACTGCCGACGCGCGTGTCGTCGGCGACCTTGTCGCCCTTGACGCCCGGGTCGCTGAGATTGCCGCGGCGGTCGAGGCCAAGAAGGCCACCGAGAGAGTCGAACGCAGCGTGGCCCGTGAGGCAGGCAAGGCCAAGCGCGAAGAGCTGGTCCGGGAGGCCGAGACGATCGCGGGTCAGCCGGAAGCGAAGATCCAGTGGAAGACCAGTGGCACGCGTATGCGGGCTCTGCTGGACGAGTGGAAGTCCTTGCAACGGAACGGTCCTAAGCTTGACAGGGAGGCTGAGACCGCCCTCTGGCAGCGCTTCAGCGCCGCTCGCAACTCNTTTGACAAGGCCCGACGGGTCTACTTTGCCCAGCTCGAGGACACCCAGTCAGAAGCCAGGTCAATGAAGGAACAGCTNGTCAAGGAGGCCGAGGCGCTCGCAGCGAGCAAGGACTGGTCCGCGACCGCGACGGCGTTCAAACGATTGATGGACCGCTGGCGGGAGGCCGGTCGCACCTCGCGCGCCGACGACGACGCNCTTTGGGCTCGTTTCAAGACGGCGCAAGATAGCTTCTTCAATGCCAAGGACGAGATCGTCGCGGCTGAGAACGAGGAGTTCAAAGCCAACCTGGTGGTCAAGGAGGCTCTCCTCGCCGAGGCGGAGTCGCTGCTGCCCGTGACGGATATCGAAGCTGCAAAGGCGAAGTTGCGGGTCATCCAGGAGAAGTGGGAGCGCGCCGGCAAGGTCCCCCGCCCGGATGTGGAACGTCTCGAGAAGCCCATGCGCCGCATCGAGCAGACCGTGCGAGAAAATGACGAGAAGCGTTGGGCCAGTGTCAATCCAGAGGCTGCAGCCCGCGCACAGAGCTTGGTGGACCAGCTTGAGACGGCGGTTGCCGGCTTGCGCAAGGACCTCGAGAAAGCAGAGGCCTCCGGCAATACCAAGAAGGTTGCCGACGCGCGATCAGCTCTGCAGGCTCGCGAGCGGTGGCTGGCACAGGCGCGTGCTGGCGTCCAGGAGTTCGGCGGCTAGTCAGACTGCTCCGTCTTTTCGGGTGACTTGCCACCGGTGATTCGATACACGTCGAACACACCGTCGATCTTGCGTACGGCTTGAATCACGTGGTCGAGGTGTCCCGGGTCGCCCATCTCGAAGGTGAACCGGGACAGAGCCACGCGGTCACGCGAGGTGTGCACGGTGGCCGACAGGATGTTTACGTGCTGATCCGACAGGACGCGCGTGACGTCCGACAGCAGCGCGTTGCGGTCCAGCGCCTCGACCTGTAGCTGAACCAGGAACACGCTCGCGGCTGACGGGGCCCATTCGACCTCGATCAGCCGATCGGGTTGTGAAAGCAGCGACTCGGCGTTGGTGCAGTCCGAGCGGTGCACCGAGACGCCTCTGCCCCGCGTGACGAAACCCATGATGGGGTCCCCCGGAACAGGTGTACAGCAGCGTGCCAGCTTGACCCAGACGTCATCAGCTCCGACAACGACGACTCCGGGGTCACCGTTGCGCGGGCGTGGTAGCCCGGACGAGGGCATAGTGGCGTCAGCGAGGTCATCGGTGGCCCCTTCCTGCCCGCCCAGGTGCGCCACCAGGCGGCTCACAACGTGTTGGGCGGACACATGACCGTCGCCCACTGCGGCATACAGGCTGGAGATGTCGGGGTAGCGCAGCTCACCGGCGAGGTCGGTGAGCGAGTCATGGGTCATCAGTCGCTGCAACGGCAGGCCTTGCTTGCGCATGGCCTTGGCGATGGCGTCCTTGCCGACGTCAATGGCCTCTTCGCGGCGCTCCTTGGAGAACCACTGACGGATCTTGTTGCGGGCTCGCGGGCTCCGAACGAAGGTCAGCCAGTCGCGTGAAGGCCCGGCTCCCTCGGCCTTGGAGGTCAGGATCTCGACGACGTCGCCGTTCTCCAACGGACTCTCGAGCGGGACGAGTCGACCGTTGACCCTGCCGCCGATGCAGTGATGACCGACCTCGGTGTGCACGGCGTAGGCGAAGTCGACGGCCGTCGAACCGGCTGGCAGAGCGACCACAGACCCTTTGGGGGTGAAGACGTAGACCTCTTGGGCGCTGATCTCGAAGCGCAGGGAGTCCAGGAACTCGCCTGGGTCGGAGATCTCGCTCTGCCAGTCGAGCAGTTGACGCAGCCACGCCATGTCGTTGACTGGACCGGCATCAACCTTGCGCCCCGAGGCCGCCGAGTCAGCTACTCGGCCGGGGGCGTCCTCTTTGTACTTCCAGTGTGCCGCCACGCCGTACTCGGCCCGGCGGTGCATGGTGTGCGTCCGGATCTGGATCTCGACTGGCTTGCCCTGCGGACCGATGACCGTAGTGTGCAGGGACTGATACATGTTGAACTTGGGCATCGCGATGTAGTCCTTGAAACGCCCCGGCACGGGGTTCCAGCGAGCGTGCAAGGCACCCAGCACGGCGTAGCAGTCGCGCACCGACTCCACCAGGACCCGTACTGCGACGAGGTCGTAGATCTCCTCGAACTCGCGGCCTCGCACGATCATCTTCTGGTAGACGGAGTAGTAGTGCTTCGGCCGGCCGGTCACGACAGCCTTGATTCTGGTTGCTGCCAGATCCTTGGTGATGCTATCGCGAACGCTTGCGAGATACTCCTCCCGTGCTGGGGCGCGTTCGGCTACCAACCGCACGATCTCGTCGTAGACCTTGGGATAGAGGGTCGCAAAGGACAGGTCCTCAAGCTCCCACTTGATCGTGTTCATCCCCAGCCTGTGGGCCAGTGGCGCATAGATCTCGAGCGTCTCGCGAGCCTTGCGCTGTGCGGACTCCTCCGAGACGTAGCGCCAGGTGCGGGCGTTGTGCAAGCGGTCGGCCAGCTTGATGACCAGGACGCGGATATCCCGGGCCATGGCGACGACCATCTTGCGGACGGTCTCGGCCTGAGCTGCCTCCCCGTAGGTAACCTTGTCCAGCTTGGTCACGCCATCGACGAGCATCGCGATCTCGTCACCGAAGTCGCTGGTCAGGGATTCCAGGCTGTATGGCGTGTCCTCCACCGTGTCGTGCAGCAGAGCTGCGGCCAACGTGTCGGGGGTCATACCGAGCTCGGCCAGGATCGACGTCACGGCCAGTGGGTGGGTGATGTATGGGTCACCACTCTTGCGCAGCTGTCCCTGGTGAGCCTTCTCAGCCACGGCGTAGGCCCGCTCGATGATCGACAGGTCAGCCTTGGGATGTGCGGATCGAACAGTGCTCAGCAAAGGCTCCAGCACGGGGTTCGTGTCGGTGCGTGGCCCGCCGAAGCGCGCGAACCTGGCTCTGACCCGCGATGACGTGGGGACAGAGCTGGTCGGCGGGTCAGCCGTCGGAGGCCTCTGAGGCGGTTTGGGCGTCGGAGGCTTCGGAGGCGTCGCCGTGCCGGGGAACTCCGGCACGCTCTCCTGGCTCATGGGTGCAGTCTATTGGCCCTACAGCGAGAGCATGGCGTGTACCGGGCGACCGGCCAGCTTGCTACGACCCTGCAGGAAGGACAGCTCCAGAACCACCTCGACCGCTTCCACGCTGGCTCCGGCGCGCTCAACCAGCTCGCAGGCGGCTCGCGCCGTGCCGCCGGTGGCCAGGACGTCATCCATGATCAGGGCCCTCTTGCCGCCCGTGAAGGCGTCGGTGTGAACCTCGATGACGGCGCTGCCGTACTCCAGGTCGTACCCAGCACTGTGCGTCTTACCGGGCAGCTTGCCAGCCTTGCGGACCGGGACGAACCCGATGCCCAGCTCGTAGGCCACGGCCGCACCCAGGATGAGGCCGCGCGCCTCAACGCCCACAANGACGTCGACATGACCGGCGTACCGGCCCGCGATGTCCTTCACGACGGCCCGCAGTGCAGGGCCATCGCTCAGCAGGGGTGTGAAGTCCTTGAAGGTGACCCCTGGAACCGGAAAGTCCGGGATGTCGCGCAGGCGAGTGGCAACGATCTCACCGATCGGAGCGGTGAGCGGGGACGCTTTGGTTGGGATTGAGGCCGCNAATACTGGGTTCGAATGCGCNGGTCCCGTCATCGCTTCGNCTTCGGCGGGCGTTTGGGTTGGTTGCGCGGTCCGCTCTGCACGTTACGGTGCACGGGCCGTCCGGTGGACGCGGTGCCGCCGCCTCGGCTGGACGCGTGCACCACGTCCCTCGTGCCTGCATCGTCTGTGCCGCCCTGGTCACTCTCAGATGGGTCGGTGCCTGCCTTGCGAGCCTGGGTCGCCTGGTAGCGAGTGGCCCGCTTCTTGAGCTCCTGCATTGCCGGCTCGCGCTCGCGTAGATCCGCGAGCACCGGGGTGGCGATGAAGATGGAAGAGTAGGTACCGACCGCGATGCCCACGAACAACGCGAGGCTGAGGTCCAGCAACGTCCCTGGCCCGAGCAGGAAGTAGCCAATGCCCAGGATGGAGGCGACCGGAAGCAGGGCCACCACTGAGGTGTTGATCGAGCGGACCAGCGTCTGGTTGACCGCCTGGTTGGCGGCCTGCGAGAACGACAGCCGACCGTTGCCCTCCGCTTCCTGNGTGTTCTCGCGCACCTTGTCGAACACGACGACGGTGTCGTAGAGCGAGTACCCCAGGATCGTCAGGAAGCCGATCACCGATGCCGGGGTGACCTCGAAGCCGGCCAGCGCGTAGATACCAATGGTGATCACGAGGTCGTGCGCAAGGGCAATAAGTGCCGCGATCGACATCTTCCAGGTTCGGAAGTAGGCGGCCAGGACGAGCGAGACCAGGATGAGGAACCAGATGAGTGCAGTGATGGCCTGCTGACTCACCGAGGCGCCCCAGGACGGTCCGATGGTGTTCGCGCTGATGCTGTTCACACCGACGTTGAACTCGCGGGCCAGCGCGGACTTGACCTTGTCGGTCTGGAGGGTGCTCTGGAACTTTTCAGTCTGGACCCGGACCGTGTCGGTGGTCTTGGTGACCACGACGTTGGAACCGGGGTTCACGGTGCCGAGAGCTGTCTTGGCGCGGGCTTCGAAGCTGTTGAAGTTGGTGACNGATGAGATCCGGAACTCAGAGCCTCCGCGAAACTCCAGCCCGATGTTCAGGCCGCGCCCGAACAGACCGATGGTCGCCAGAACCAGAAGGATCGCCGACACCGCGTACCAGGTCTTCTGACGACCCACGAAGTCGTTGGAGCGCTTGCCGGTGTAGAGGTCGTTACCGAAGTCGGAGAAGCTCCTCATGACTTGTTCCCCTCGGCCGCGGCCCGCCGGGCGGCAATCGTGACCCGGCCGCGCCCGGTATAGGTGACGGTTCTGGCCCCCAGACGATTCGGATCCAGACCGGACCACTTGTGTCCCTGACCGAAGAACTTGGTGTTGGCCAGAATCGAGAGCAGGGGGTGGGTGAACAGGAACACGACGACGATGTCGATGATCGTGGTCAGCATCAGCGTAAAAGCGAACCCGCGAACGTTGCTCGCTGCCAGGGCATACAGGACGACCGCAGCCAGGAAGTTCACTGCGTCGGAGATCAGAATCGTGCGCCGGGCGCGACCCCAGCCCGTCTCGACCGCTGCCCGGAGCGCCCGTCCGTCGCGAACCTCATCACGAACGCGTTCGAAGTACAGGATGAACGAGTCGGCGACAATACCGATGGAGACGATCAGGCCTGTCACCCCGGCCATCGTCAGTCGGAAGCCCTGGGACCAGCCGAAGAGTGTCACCGCCGCGTAGGTCATCGACCCGGCGATGATCAAGGAGCTGACGGTGACCAGACCCAGAGCACGGTACTGGAACAGGGAGTAGGCAACCACGAGCAGCAGGCCGATGCCTCCGGCGATCAGACCGCGAGCGAGTTGGTCCCCGCCGAGCGTGGGACTGATCTGGTCGCTGGTCTGCAGCGCGAAGGACAGGGGCAGAGCGCCGAACTTGAGCTGGTCGGCCAGCGCTTTGGCGGACACACCGGTGAAGTGGCCCGTGATGCTCGCGGTGCCCGCGCACAGAGACGCCTGGGCGGATGGAGCCGAGATCACCTGGTTATCCAGCACGATACCGAACCGGTTGCG
>JGIcombinedJ21911_10000391_pt1 | contig 13871 bp, 12 predicted proteins | sample BarGraNGADG00211_FD_21911 | JGI IMG/M metagenome (IMG submission 21911)
CGATCGAGTCACTGAAGGCTGCCGATGGAACGCGGGTCGAGCTACTCGGTCGGGACGAGCCGCTCGATTGGGAGCAGGCGGGCAGTGGGATAAGAGTGCAGTTAGGTCGCCCATTGGCTGACGCCCCCGCCGTGTGCCTCAAGATTACGCCCGAGCCGGCCGATTTTTAACACACCTACACTCAATCGAGAGAGGTGAGCAATGTCTAAGAATTTCCGCTGTGTCCTCGTCCTGATCCTCGTCACAGCCTTGCTCGTCCCTGTTCTGGCAGTCGGCTGCGCCGAGTCCCAGACCCAGGGGCAGCAGCAGTACGAAAAAGCACAGGCGCTCGAGGAACAACACATGTTGACCAAGGCGACCGCCGCCTACACCTCCGCGATGGCACAGCTCGAAAAGGAGGGCAAGGCGGTGCTCGCGACCGAGGCCCGCATGGCCCTTCAGCGCATCGAGCTCTACCAGGTCACCTACTCCGACCTCGCCGCCGATGTCAAGAAGAAGCTCGCGGAGGCATACCCGGCCGTCGCGCAGGCAGAGCGCGACAAGTGGGTCTCTTCGGGCGAGATGGAGAAGGCCACCTGGGACGGGAAGGTCTATTACTTCAACCAGGCGGTCGAGAACATCGCCACCCGCCACTTCGACGTGAGCTACCTCAACCAGCAGAAGAACGCCCTGCTGGGCGATTTCGCCACCAATCTCATCAACACCGTGATACGCAGACCGACCGTCACCTGGCAACCGTACTCCAACCCCCACACTTACCTGGGCACCGAGGCCGTCAACGTCCCGCGCACGGAGCTGCCAAAGACGGGGGTCTTCAAGATGTGGTTTCCCCTGCCGGTCGTTACGGGGCCACAGGACTCGGTCACCATCAGCTCGATCACGCCGGCCAACTACGTCAAGCAGCCGCCGTCCATCAATGGCCCGATCTCCCTGGCCTACATGGAGGTCCCGCTCGACCAGTTGCAGAGCGACCTGAACGTCTCCGTGCAGTTCCAGTTCACGCACTACCAGGAGAACTTCCAGGTGGACCGGAACAACCTGGGCGCATATGACAAGAGCAGCGCGCTCTACAAGCAGTACACGAAGTCGTACGGCAACACCTACATCTCGCCCTCCATCCGGGAGACGGCGAAGAAGGTTGTGGGGAGCGAGAAGAACCCCTACCTCCAGGCGAAGAAGCTCTACGACTACATCCTCAAGGACATCAAGTACAGTTTCATGCCCCACGCGACGATGTGGCCCCGCGGCGAGCGGGAGTCGGTCTACGTGCACAGGATGAAGCGCGGCGACTGCGGGGCGCAGAGCATGTACTTCAGCGCCCTCTGCAGGTCGCTCGGCATCCCGGCGCGCACGACCGGGGGCTGGCAACTGCTGATGGGAGACTTCGCCGGCCACTTCTGGGCGGAGTTCTACCTTCCCAACTACGGGTGGGTGCCGGTGGACCCGACCGCGGCCGACATGGCCGACTGGACCAACGCGCTCACCGATCAGCAGCGTCAGGAGTACAAGCAGTTCTTCTTCGGCAACCAGGACCCGCTGCGCTGCAATGTGCAACTGGACGTGGACGAGCCCTTGATCCCGCCAGCGACGGAGGAAGTCTTCCTGCCCCTGGCGATCCAGAACCCCGTCGCAACGTGCTCCACGATGACAGGGAGTCCCGGCGTCGTGCTGCTCGAGCACTACACGCTGCACGCGCAGTTGCTCTCGCCGGCCGGGCCCTGATTATCTCCCTCCTTTCTGCCTCCCCCTTGAGGGGGGAGGGTTGGGGTGGGGGTGTTCTTGCTTCCTCTCCCTTGAGGTGGCAGGATTGAGTGTGTGCTTGCTTCCTCCGGCTTGAGGGGGCAGGATTGAGGTGGGGCGGTGGAATCCTTCACCAAGCCGAACAGTAGTCCGTCGCCCACGAGGAAAGGATGGGGTAATGGCCGATTTTCAGCAAGGTGCGGTTGTGACGGTCGCTGCCGACGTCATCATCAACGGGGTCCCGGCCTTCACGCGGGGCGAGCAGGTGACCATCGGGCAGGTCGCTCCCAACCCCGAGAGGCCCGAGTACAAGTACACCGTCTATTCGGCCAGGCTCAGCCAGTGGTATCAGTTGAGGGATCAGGATGTCCTGGCCCCGCCACAGGCCGCCCAACCCGGCGCCTATGCGGCGCCTCCCGGTCAACCGCCACAGCAGGCGCCCGGCGCACCGCCCCAGTACGGACGGCCGATGGGAGCAAAGCCGGCCGGGGGTGGCCTGGACTTTTCGGCTTTGGAAAGTTCTGACTGGCTCATCGCAATCGGTGGAATAGTGATGCTCATAGCATCCTTCATCTGGTTCTTTGGATATGGGGTTTTGTGGCCCGTGCTGGGGATAGCCGCGGTGGTGCTGGTTGTTTTGGAGAAGTTGGTCGCTGTGCCTGCCATCGCTGATCTTCCGTTCTTAAGTTGGATATACATAGGAATTGGTGGACTTGGCGGGTTGCTGGCCCTGCTAAGGATTCTCCAGACACTCTCATTCAGAGTGACGCTGGCAAGCTGGTGGGTTGTTCTCATCCTCGAGCTCGCGGCCGCAGCTGCGATTGTGTTCGGTGGAATTATGCGGCTGAGAGAGGGCGTGTAGGAACCTGCTCCAGTAGTGGGAACCGACGGTCCTGAAGCGCGAGCTCAATGAGATGATGGGCAAGTAGCCAGAAGCTACTTCAACTGTGTGAGGTCGACCTTCCAGGCGCCGCCCTCCTTGACAAGGATGATTGTGACTTTGTCTGTAGTCTTGCCCCCGCCGCTCTTGTAGTCGACCCGGACTTCGGCCTTGTCACCGGTGACTGTCGTCTTGCCGATTACGACCTTGTCGTTCGGCCCAAAGGTCTTTAGCGTCTCCGCGAGGGTCGCCTTGTTCTTCATGGACGCCTGGGTGTTCTGGGAGAGCATGTCCCATGTCGTATCTACGTCTTTCTTGATAGCCGCAGCTAGAAATGCTTTTGTCACTCCTTCTGGAGACGAAGAACTCCCTCCTCCGCCTCCGCACCCCGCCAGTACGGCAGCCGACAGCAGGAGTGAGAGAGTACACACAAGAACCACGGTCTTCCTCATCACAATCCCCTTAAATACGGACAGAACTACCACATTCACTTCAATCACTCTACAACAGATTGTACAGCGGCCACGATGGAGTATGTCTAACCGGCGTCAACCTTTGATAACACACATCGGGCTGTAATGAGCCTTACTTCCAGTTCTCGCGAAGCGAGCGAGAACCCCTGTTATCGAGCGCCTGGTTGATTAAGGTAACTTGAACAGGTAACATGAACCATCACCATTCATGACGAAGCTCCTGCCCACATCAATCAGACTTCATCAGGACGGCAAGCCCAACCATGATTTGGTACGTGATAGTGCATAGTACGCGAGGGACAAGAAGATGAGTATCAGCAGAGGCTACGACCGGGACCTGACCAGACGCAAAAGGGACATTGTACATGCGTTGAACCTCTACAAGCAGGGGTCACAATGCCAGCGATGCGGGGAGAGGCACCCCGCATGCCTGATGTTCTATGACACCGACGCAGGAGTCAAAATATCCGTAACCTACGCAAGGAGCAACTGGCACAGCGGGGACGAGGCTTTCGAGAAGCTCAAGGGGTGCGAGTGTTACTGCAGCAACTGCTTCGCCAAGATGTTCGAACGCCAGGAGCAGGAGGAGCGTGGTTTCAGGGCATGGATCAGGAACCATAAACGTGAGCAGGGATGCGTTCAATGCCACGAGGACGACCCGACCTGCCTCGAGTTCCACCACATGGACCCGCTGGAGAAAGAAATCAACATCGCCCAATGCAACTCGAAACGAAAGGCTCTCCAGGAAATGGAGAAATGCGAGGTCCTTTGCCTCAAGTGCCACGACGTGCTCCACTGGGAAGAAGAGAAGCTCATCAATTAGGCTACGGCAAAAGCAACCCTTCCAGCACTGCTATCGGAAACTGACATCGCCATGCGCTCGATAATATCGATTATCGATCGTGTGCGTATCTCGTGACACGCGGATTATTCCCTCCTGGCGCGCTTCTTGTCGACCCAGGCGGCGTTGATGGAGGATAGCGCTTAGATGTTTCTTCTCACTAGTGCATATCCAACTTGTTCTGCCAAGTCCTCTCAACGAGAGGTCCGGGTAATACCCTATTAGGTGAAACTACTTGGAGCTGCACTAGTCAATGCATCGGTCTCGAATCGAGAGACAATCTTTGGAACTCGTCGCGCTTCTATCCAGAGCCCTCTTTCCGACGGCACGCGGAGAACCCAGGCCGCCTGTGCCGGAAGGGCGCAATTCGTTGTAGAATGGCGGCGTCTGCAGCCGCATATGGAGGATATCGAGCTAAGGGGTGTTGAATGTCTATCTACACCAAAGACCAGTACATCGAGAGCCTAAAGGGCCTCAAAAGAAACGCGTTCATCCTGGGCGAGCGCGTGGAGGACATCGTCAACCATCCCATCAACAAGCCCGCGGTCAACGCCATTGCCGAGAGCTATCTCCTTGCTGATGAGAGGAGAGAAGAGGGAATCGCGAACACCATTTCCCACCTTACCGGCGAACCCGTGAACCGCTACAATGCCCTAAACATGAGCGTTGAGGACCTGGTGGCTCGCGGGGAGATGGAGCGGGTCATGGGGTCAAGGACCTCGGCCGGCTGCCCCCGCTCAACCGGGCTGGACGCCATAAACGCGTTGTACAGCGTCGCCTTCGAGGTGGACCAGAAACACGGGACCGGATACCTGGAACGATTTAAGAATTGGCTGAGGCGTGTGGAGGAGAACGACCTCGCGGTGAGCGGAGCCATGACCGACGTGAAGGGGGACCGGTCGAAGCGTCCAAGCGAGCAGGACGACCCCGACATGTACGTGCGGGTGGTAAAAGAGGACTCCGAGGGAGTCGTCGTCAGGGGAGCAAAGGCGCACCAGACCGGCGCTGTGAACTGCCACGAGCACCTGGTCATGCCCACAAGGGGCATGCGGGAAAGCGAAGCGGACTATTCCATCTGCTTCGCCATTCCTATCGACACCCCCGGCCTCTACCATATATACGGCAGGCAGCCCTCCGACACGCGCAAGCTGGAAACAGATGCATCCATCGACCTGGGGCTTTCCCGCTTCGGAGGTTGCGAGACGCTCATGGTCTTCGATGACATCTTTGTCCCCTGGGAACGGGTCTTCCTCTGCGGCGAGACCGAGTTCACCTGGCCCCTGGTCAACCGCTTCGCCATAGGGCACCGCTCCTCTTACGGGGTGGCGGGTGCCGGGGTGGGCGATGTGATCATTGGGGCTATCGTCTCCATGGCGGAATCCAACGGCATCATCAAGGACAAAATCGTCTGGGACAAGATAGCCGACATGATAATCATGAGCGAGACCCTCTACGGGCTGGGACTATCTTCCATGGTGAAGGGGAAACCCACTCCCTCGGGCATATACCTGGCCGACTATGTGCTGGGTGGGGTGGCAAAGTATAACGCAACCGTCCTCCCCTTCCTCATGTGCCGCATCGCCCAAGACATCTGCGGGGGGCTGGTCGCCACCATGCCCAGCGAGATGGACCTGCGAAACGAAGAAGTGGGCGGGTTCATAGGCAAATACCTGAAGGGGGTCTCTCATATACCCACGGAGGACCGCATGCGCATGATACGCCTTATCGAGTGCATGTCGCTCGGCACATTCTCGGCGGACCTGCTGACCATGGGGCTGCACGGCGCCGGCTCTCCATATCCGCAGAAGATGATGGTCTTAAACGATTATCGCGAGAGGATACCCAAGCTGGTGCAACTGGCCATGTACCACGCGGGGATCATTGACGAGATCGATTTTCCCTGAGGGGGTGCAGTGAGATGATGAACGACAACACGGAATCGCTGGTCTCGCTCTTTTTTGAGCAGGTGGGAAAGAGCGGCAACCGCGTCGCTTTGCGGGAGAAGGTCAACGGGCAGTACACGGACGTGAGTTGGCTGCAATTCGGGCAAAACGTGGAGGCGCTGGCCGGGGCCTTGATAGAGTTGGGGGTGGAAAGGGGCGACCGTACCGCCATCTTCAGCTACAACTCGTGCCGGTGGGCCTACATGGACCTGGCAAGTTTGGCTGTGGGGGCCATCGTCGTGCCCATCTACTTCAGGAGCAGCGCCGCCGCGGTGGAGCACATCCTAAAGGACTCCGGGGCCAAGCTGGTCATGGTCGGTGACCGGGCTCAGCTGGATGCGGTGCTTTCAGTGGCGGGGAGCCTGCCGGATCTGGTACACATAATCGGGCCCGATGAAGCGGAAGCGGATGGCGCGGCGCGCGGGATCATCCACGGCTTCGACTCATGCCTGGAGACGGGAGCTCAGAACGGACGGTTAGACCGGGTGGCGGAGCGCATCCACAGGATAGACACGGATGACATCGCCACCATAGTCTACACCTCCGGCACCACTGGAGAGCCCAAAGGGGCGATGCTGAGCCACCGCAGTCTCATCGCGAACGTGCGATCAGGCATGCAGGTGGTGGGGCTTACCACGGACGACGTCGGGCTCTCCTTCATGCCCACCAGCCACGTGTTGGACAGGTGCGTGGTGCACTTCATGAACATCCTGGCGGGCGGCACCGTGGCTTATGCCGAAAGTATCGAGACAATACTCGCCGACGTGCAACTGGTAAAACCGACAGCGATGTGCGGGGTGCCCCGCATGTTCGAGAAGATCTACCATGCCATCTATGACAATATCAATGCCGCGTCCGGAACGAAGAAGGCCCTCTTCAACTGGGCGATCGGCACCGGGCGAAAAGTGGTCATGAAGAGGAGGAGCGACAAAAAAGCCGGCCTCCTTCTGAGGGCCAAGTACCGGCTAGCCGACAAGATGGTCTACACCAAAGTGAGACAGCTCCTGGGCGGGAGGATGCGGGTCTTCGCATCCGGCGGGGCGCACCTGCAGGAGGAGATAGACATCTTTTTCCGCGCCATCGGCGTACCCATCATGCACGGCTATGGCTTGACCGAGGCGACATGCACCGTGACCCTCAACACGTTCGACGATTTCATGCCCGGCACGCTGGGCCACCCCTACCCCGGAGTCGAGGTGGCCATCGCAGAGAACGGCGAGATCCTGGTCAAGGGCGACCTGATTATGCAGGGTTACTACAACCGGCCAGAGGAATCGGCAGCAACGCTCGCCGGCGGGTGGCTGCATACCGGCGACCTGGGCTACCTGGACGACAACGGGTACCTCTTGATGTCTGACCGCATGAAGGACATCCTGGTCACCTCGGGCGGAAAGAACATCTCGCCGCAACGCATCGAGACCTTGCTCAAATTAAACCGCTACGTGGAGCAAGTCGCGGTGATAGCGGAAAGCAGGAATTACGTATCGGCGTTGATAGTACCCGATCTCCAGGAGGTATCGGCATTCTGTGCCCGGGAGGGCATCCCGTGCGAGAGCCGGCTCGAAGCCATTGAGCGAGAAGAGGTCAAGGAGTTGTTCAACGAGATAGTGGAGAGTGTGAACGGTGAGTTGGAAAGGTTTGAGCAGGTCAAGCGCTTTTCCCTGTTGCCCGATGAGTTTACCGTGGAATCGGGAGAGCTGACCTCCACTCTGAAGGTCAAAAGGCGCGTAGTCGACACCAAGTACAGAGACCTGATCGAAAGCATGTATGCTTGATCCAGGCTGCTACAAGAGGCAGGCGGAGCTTGTCCCGGTCCGAATGGGGGTAGATGGCTATGGAGGAACAGGCTGGCACGCTGGAACAACACGTCCAGAAACTGATGGAGCGCTGGAACATGCTGACCCCGGTGATGCTGCAGATGGGGATAATCGACGACCTGCTGGACCGCAAGCTGCTGCTGGCCGAGCGGGAGGGCGACAGCTACACCCTGACAATAACCAGGGAGGGGCTCTCGCTCGAGGAAGGAAGCGACCCGTTCGTCCACGCCAGCATGCGCACCACCCATGAGCAGTGGGAGAAGATATTCGCCGGCTCCAAGACGTACGCCACCGTCTTCCGCTTCGAGCTGGAGCCCGAGCACGACGTGGTCTACCTGAAGGAGATGTCGCTGGTGGAACGGTTCAGCTCGGTCCTGCAGGCTCTGGTCTCCCTGAACATGGGATAGGGGGGTGCGATCATGACCATTCCAGTCACGCGTATGTTGAGCGAGTGGGCCGCCGGCCTGAAGTTCGAGGATATCCCCGCTAAGACCGTCGCCTGCGCCACCGAGCAGGTTGTGGGCATAATCGCGGCCATCTACGCGTCCAGCCGCACCGATATATGCAGGCCCCTTTATAGCGCCCTTGCCGCGTGGGGCGACAAAGAGGAGTCCACCATTGTGGGCGCCGGCCTCAAGAGCAGCATGCGCCATGCCGGGATGGCCAACGCCTTCGCGGCCCAGACCCTGGAATGGGAGGACTACCTGCAGGCCCAGCACTCGGGCGCCTCCACCGTCCCCACAGCGCTGGCGGTAGCCGAGGCGGTGGGAGCGAGCGGAAAGGAGTTCCTCACGGCCCTCATCATCGGGAACGAGGTGAGCGGCAGGACCGGCAAGGCCTACATCCACAGCCGTCTCTTCACCAACTCGTGCCCCAACCATCAGATAGACACCGCCCTCACAGCCGGCAAGCTCCTGGGCCTGGATGCCGAAGCGATGATGGACGCGGTAGGCATCTCCTGCTTCCCGCCCATGACCCAGTCGTTCGCCGGATGGTTCTCCCCGAGCAAGGGGATGATAACCGGGGCTCCGGCCTACGCCGGCATCAGCGCGGCGTCGCTGGCCGCACACGGCTTCAAGGGTTTCCGCCAGATCATCGAGCACCCCGACGGCTTCTCCAACGCCATCTTCGACCGCTACGACCTGGAGGAGATGGTCAAAGACCTGGGCTCCGACTGGCGCACGGACACCCATTCTCCCAAGGTCTATCCGTGCTGCGGCTGGCTGGACGCCCTGGTGGATTCAGCCCTCGACCTCCTCTCCGAGCACGCCATCGACTGGCGGGAGATAGAGCAGGTGCAGGTGCGCTGCCCCACCGTGACCCTGCTCCTCTCCAAGCCTAAGGATGAGCTGCTGGAGCTGATAAGCCAGATAGCGGCCAATGACTACCTCACCTGCATGCCCCTCTTCTTCAACTCCATCTACCCGCTTGCGGCGGCGATAGTGGACGGCGAGCTGACCGAGGCCCAGTACACGAAGGAGCGCATCGTGGACCCTGAGCTGCACGCGTTCTTTGACCGCATCCACTTCAACGCCGACCCGATGCTTGACGTGAAAGAGCTGGAGGAAGGGGTAAACAGCGGCGAGGTGACCCTGGTCCTGCGCGACGGCAGGGAGCTCAGCAAGTTCACCGAGGCCATGAAGGGCTCCTACCAGAACCCCATCGACATAAGGGAGAAGCTGGAGGTCTGCACCCGCAACATCCTGAGCGACGCCGAGCGGCAGCGTATCTACGAAGCTGTGATGGCCCTGGAGCGATGTCCCGATATGCGGGAGTTCACGGCCATACTGCCCTGAGAATTCTTTTCGTCGATGAAACAGTGAACCACGATTAGACACGGCGCATGTCGCCTACCTGAAGCCCCTGGATAGAAAAGAGGGGCTCTGGGTAGTCAAGACAGCTTTCTAGGAGGCCACGTTGGGTAAGAAAAAGGAAAAAGATGAACTGGACTACGAGCCGGTTACCGCAAAGGATGATCTGAAGCTCAAGCGTCGCGGCAAGCCCGTGGACGTGGTCTCCCCTGCCCCGGAATCCCGGCGTATGGTTTACTTCGGTCTCAGGCTCGACCGGGATACTCTCAAGAGACAAAGTTGTGATCAACTTCGTGAGGTAGGGCGGCGGGCGTGACCTTCTCCGCGTGCATGGTGAAATACTCAGCTATTATTCGAAACAAATGCCAGTATGACCCGCGGAGCCCCGGAAGCTGAGTGATAACAGCGGCGGGGTAAGATATGGGGGACCAATGCACCCGGTGAGAAGCTCGGGGGCATGAAGAAACCAAGGACCGAGCGTGGAAACAAACGGAGATTACGAGGCGATAGTCATCGGCGCTGGGCTTGGTGGGCTCGCGTGCGCGGCGCTGCTGGCGTCGGACGGCAGGCGAGTGCTCGTTCTCGAGCGGAACGATTACCTCGGCGGGCGCTGTTCGGCCTACGAGCGCGACGGATTCACGGTCGACCGCGGTACCCACATGATCACGCGCATCGAGGGTGGGCCGTATGCGAAGCTGATCAGGCGGCTCGGGCTGGAGGGGGAGCTCAGGTTCATCTGCATCGAGAGCGACGACCCGCCGCTGATCGAGTTCCGTGGCTGCCGCATCCCGTTCCCGTTCGCCCAGTGGACGCGTCTCCACGCGCTGGCGCTCGTCCCGGTGTGCTGGAGGTTCAGTGCCCGCGAGATGGTCGGGTCGGGGCTGGTGATGGCGCGCATGATAGCGGACCCTGGCATGGCGAAACGGCTCGATAACATCGGCTTCGACACCTGGCTGTCGCGTTACATGCCCGAAGGCCCCGCCCGCGACCTCGTCGGCTCATTGCCGGTGCCACTCTTCGGCGTGGCTCCCTGGGAGTTGTCCGCGGGAATGGCCATCACCGCNTTGCAGGACTGGTTCACGGACGCCTCCTCCGGGTACCCCGAGGGAGGCTCGGGAGCTATCGCCGGGACGCTTGCCCNTTTCATCTCNGACCNCGGGGGCAATGTCGAGACTTCCGCGCCTGTGGAGCGGGTGACGACCTACGGCGGCCATGTGACCGGGGTCCGCCTGGAGGACGGGACCCGCTTGCGCGCCCCGCTGGTGGTGAGCAACCTGGGCATCAAGGACACGATGAGCCGCCTGATCGGGGCGAGGCGCCTTCCTGGCGACTACTACCATAAGGTGCAGGGCTACCGCGAAACCTCGATGAGCACCGTGCAGGTGAAGGTCGCGCTCTCGCGCAGACACCTCGACGCGCCCTGCGTGATGGGGAGCCCCGACGCCGGCATCGACCTGGCCGCCTTCTACCGGGATGTCCTGGCCGGCCGCGTCCCCTCATCGTTCATGGGCATTGTGAACGTGCCGTCCAACATCGACCCGGCACTCGCGCCGGATGGGCAGCAGTTGCTGCTGGGTATGATGCTCTCGCCATGCGAGGCGGAAGACTGGGAGCCCTGGCTCGACCTCTGCGAGCGTGGCATCGAGGACCTGGTCCCGGGGGCTCTCCAGCACGCGCTCTGGATCGAACGTCTGACCCCGCTCGATGTCGCCGCCTCGAGCGGACGTACCAGCACCGCCTCGCTCGGGCTCGCCCAGCTCCCGCACCAGGTCAGAAAAGACCGGCCTTCGGTCGCGACTCCCATTGAAGGGCTCTACTGCGTGGGAGACGACACGGGGCGGAACGGCACCTGCTCCGAACTGGCCCTCGACAGCGCCCTGCGCTGCCATTGGGGGCTTCAAACTGCAAAGCAGAAGTATTCCGCGTCCACCCGCGAGTGGTACCGCGACTACAAGCGTGTCCAAACGGAAATGCGAGAGCAGCGTCTTCTACGAGAGCAGGGTATCGATCGGGACGGCCCATAGCCCATCGTCCGGGGGCGGCAAATCACGGAGCCTGGAGGCGGCATGTCGGAGCGGCTCATTCTAGTCGACGAAGCGGACCGGGAACTCGGCACCGCCAGCGTGCTCGAGAGCCACTCCGGCGAGGGCATCCTGCACCGAGCGTTCACCATCCTCGTGTTCAACGCACGCGGTGACGCGCTCATACAGAAAAGGAGCGCGGGCAAGCGACTCTGGCCGTCGACCTGGGAAACGTCCTGCTCGGGGCACCCTCAGCCCGGCGAGGATGTCGCCGCTGCTGCCGAGAAACGCCTGTGCGAGGAACTGGGCTTCGACACCCCGCTCGAGACGATCGGGAAGATCCGCTACCATGCGCGCTACATGGATGTCGGCTCCGAAAACGAGCTGTGCTCCGTGCTGGTGGGAGAGTACGAGGGCGAGGTGCGGCCCGACCCGTCGGAGGTCGAAGAGTTCCGCTGGGTGCAAATCGAAGAGCTCCAGAAATCAATCGCGGATAGCGCCGATGACTTCGCTCCGTGGCTGGCAGGTTGCCTGCGAATAGTGGCGGCGCACCGCGAGGAAGCACGATGACTGGACTGCTCTGTTATAGATGTTTCGGGGAGAACAGAAATGAAAAGAGTGAGCTCTGTACTTCTCGTCCTGCTCGTACTGGCAGCGCTGCTTGCTGCGGCGGGCTGTGGTCAGGAACAGGTGACCATCAATAAAGGAAAGCTTCTCATGCTGGGCAACGAGAACATCGCTTTCCTGGAGATACAAGATGGGAAACCTACGGGCTTCTCCGCCGAGCTTGCCGGAGCGATCGCAGAACGTCTCGGCCTGGAGCTCGAGGTAACAACACTTCCGTTCTCGGAGCTGTTCTCACGGCTCAATAGCGGCGCTTGCGATATCGTGATGTCCGCGGTCACTATCACACCCGAGCGGCAAGCGGAGATGGACTTCTCGGACTCGTACTTCGCTTCGGGCCAGGCACTCCTCGTGCCAAAGGACTCCACGATTGCCGGCGAGACCGACCTGCAGGGCAGGACCGTTGGCGTCTTGAAAGGCTCAACCAACCAGAAAGAAGCTGAGAAGATCCAGGGGATCGGCAAAATCGTGCAGTTCGATGGAAAGCCGGAGATGTTCGATGCCCTTGTGGCAGGACAGCTCGACGCGGTGATCTGCGACACCCCGTTCGCGCAGTTCAACGCTAAAGAAACCGGGAAGACCCGCATCGCCAAGGTTCTCACCCGTGGGGATCAATACGGCATAGCGGTGAAGAAGGGGAACTCCAAGCTGCTCACCAGGATCAACGAGGCTCTGGCGGAGACGCGTAAGGACGGAACCTACGACCGGCTATACAAGAAGTACTTCGGCGCGAAGATCTAAGGACTAGGGCGCGACGTCGGCGAACCAGTTGAACTTCCCGTCCTTGATCTGGATCACCACGCCGCTCTTCCTCGGGTCGTGCGAGCCTGCCTCGAAGAGCATCGTGCCCGTTGCACCCTTGTACTCTGCGACCTTGCCCATTCCTTCAAGCACTGCGGCGCGGTCGAGCGCGCCACCGTTGGACAACGCCTTGGACAGCAGGCCGAAGGAGTCATAAGTAAGCGCGGCTACATCGTCCGGGACGCTGTTGTTGTATTCCGCCTTGTACGCCTGGACAAACTCCTGCGTGAGCGGGTCGGGTGATTCGGACGAGTAGTGATTGAAGAGGTATGAGCCCTCGACGTTTGCGCCGGCCTTCTTTATAAGGTCCGGCGTGCTCCAGGCGTCGCTTCCGATGAAGGTGGCGGTGATGCCCTTCGCCCTGGCCTGCCCGACCTGCGCCGCGACGTCCGTGTAGTAGGACGGGAGGAAGAGGATGTCCGGCGCGGCCGCCTTTATCCGGTCGAGCTGCGCGGAGTAGTCCGTGGCCCCCGCCTTGAACGTCTCGAGTGCGACGACCTTACCGCCATCAGCCTCAAAACTCTTCTTGAAGAGCTGCGCCTGGTTCTTGAGCACAGCGGTCGAATCGTCGTAGAGGACCGCCGCGGTGTTCGCGCTCAGTTTGTCCCTCACGAATTTGCCGAGCGCCTCCGACTCGAAGTAGTCTGTGAAGCAGGCACGGTAGACGGTCTTCTTCGGCTTCCCGGTCTTCTCGTCAATCGTGGTCGTGGGATTGGTGGACCATGGCGCTATCAGGAGGACGCCGGCTTTGTCAGCGACGTCGGCGGCGGCAACGGCATTGCTGCTCGAGTTGGGTCCGACGATTGCCAGGACGCCGTCCTGCTCGATGAGCTCAGTGGCAACGGCCGCAGCCTTTTTCGGGTCGGCTGCGCTGTCCTTTACCACCAGTTCCACCTGGTACTTCTTCCCGCCGACTTCGA
>JGIcombinedJ21911_10000403_pt1 | contig 13665 bp, 13 predicted proteins | sample BarGraNGADG00211_FD_21911 | JGI IMG/M metagenome (IMG submission 21911)
AATAAAAAAGGCCGTTCATAACGAACAGCCTTTTTTTATAATTCAGGTATTTTTTAGAATTTCTTTTCCTTAATACGTGCTTTTTTACCGGTAAGATCACGAAGGTAGAATATTTTTGCCCTGCGGACTTTCCCGTGTTTATTTACTTCTATCTTATCAATAAAGGGTGAGGCAATAGGGAATATTCTTTCAACACCGATATTTCCAGACATTTTCCTTACAGTAAAAGTCTCGGTATGCTTTTCTCCGCTTCTCTGTATTACGACTCCACGGAACTGCTGTATTCTCTCCTTATTACCTTCTTTTATTTTATAATGGACTGTAACAGTGTCACCTGCACCGAATTTCGGAAATTCATTTTACCGCAAATTCTTTCTCAATAACATTCATTAAATTCATTTCGCAAAGTATTTTGTATTCTCAGTTTCATTTCAAAAATCAGGTCGCAAATTTACAAATAAAAAACATAATCTGCAATTAGTCAGAAAAAGTTTTTAATAATCCTGGATTAAGGTTAAGGTTAAGGTTAAGATACCTATTCACTCAGCCTCAACCTTTAACCATTCTACTTTTGTCTTTTTACTTTCTTCGTCCACCATAGCTTTAGCGAAGGTGGATTGTCTTTTGTCTTTTATTATTACTTTGGTTTTTCCGGTTCCCTGAACTTATCTCCGGTATTTTTCACAACTATCCGGTTCCATTCATCGCCATAGCCAGGCTGTTCAAGCTTTGGAACGTGGAATTTGTAATTTTTCGGTACAGGCACCTTCTCCTTGATATTTCCATCGACATATTTTGCAAACAGAAATCCATAAAGATCTTTCCACTGTTTAAATGTGTTATTTCCTGATTTAACAGAATAGTCAGTTAAATATTTAATTGCATCTGCAGGGCTCTTCTTATACAGATCGGCAGCAGTTTTATCCACATTAACAATCTCTTTAGCGTAACCTTCTTCCAATTCAACCTGCTTTTTAAGTATATCTCCATTGATAATTCTTGTCCTGGTATATGCGAAATTAGCAACCTGGTTGAAAATCCAGAACGCCGATTTATCACTGAATGTCATCATATCTCCGTTTCCGACTGCAAGCGATTCAGGGACTTTGGTCATTCCGCAGTACATAGGTGAATAAACTGTATAAAAAGTATCATCAACACCGAACCAGTTTATTCCTCCGACGGGGTCAGGAAGCCAGGAGCGGCTCTGGGCAATAAAAGAAAATCCTGTCTGCTGCGTCGAAATGGCCCTTTCATTAATATAGGTTACACCATCGACTTTCCATTCCATTGGTCTCCATCTTACAGTGCTGCCGTAAGGTCCGGCACCCATATCCTTTGTCATGTCCATCGGAGTACCCTGGTAGTAGTTACGCATCATTCGGGCGACATCTTTAACCTCTAATTTGTTATCTGGTTTGATCCATAAAGGCATACGGTTCCTGAGGTTTTCGCCCATTGCGTAATCTGTATATTGACCCATTTGGCTGTTAACCATGTTAAACCCGGACCACACTCTTGCTTCACAGAACCTGGCGCCTGAAAAATCAAGAGGTGCATATGTATCACAGAAACTGAAATCCTTATCCTCGCCACTAAACCAGCTTAAGCTGCGGGCTACATCGATAACATCGTAAGCGTAAACGGTTTCTACTTCAGGATTATAAATTTTATCTAATTCCTTTGATGTTATGGATTTAATGCCGTCGGCCAGCGGAAACGTGGTTATCCTTGGGTGATTGGCATGTCCACAGATATATCCATCGGGGATACGGCGGGCTACCCATACAGCACCCTTTTTTCCAGGACCTTTTGCAATTAGCTCAAGAATCCAGGCTTCATTTGCATCTGCAATTGAAAATGATTCACCTTCACTTGCATACCCGTAGTCTGACACTAACTGTGAAAAGGTAGAAATCGCTTCTCTGGCGTTTTTTGCTCTCTGAAGTGTCATGTAGATAAGTGACCCGTAGTCAATAATGGCTGTAGAATCTTCTAATCCGGGGCGGCCTCCAAAAGTGGTTTCACCAATGGACAGCTGATGTTGGTTCATATTGCCAACTACAGAATATGTATGGGGTTTTTGCGGAATTTTACCAAGATATTTACCAGTATCCCATTCATAAACATCAACCATCGTACCGGCAGGCCAGTTTTTTGCGGGCCAGTAATACAGTTCCCCATATAAAACATGAGAATCAGCAGAATATGTAATCATTACCGATCCATCCTTTGACGCTCCTTTTGTAATTAAAAAATTTGTGCAGGCATTTGTAATCTGTTCCGGTAATAAAAATGATAAAAGGAATAATAATATTAGTACTGATAGTTTTTTCATAACAATCACAATTAATAAAATTAGTAATTAAAATGTTGGAAGTCCGAAGTCCGAAGTCGGAAGCTGAAAGTCAATCTTGCTTCTGTCTTCTGACTTCCGTCTTCTGACTTAGAAAGTCACAAAGGTAACAAGCCCGGGAAAATTTCAAAGGAAATTTCAGATCAATTTCAGAATATCGATTATGCTTCTTATCATATCAGGATCAGTAACTTTTCTGGAGAATTCCGGAATGCCCGTAGTCCCGCCCATCGAAATGCTTTGCCGGCGGAAGATCATTTCACTTTCAACTGTTTTTCTACCTGTCAGGTGAAATTCTTTTGCTCCGCTGATCCCTGCGATCTGAGCAATATTTGATTCGTTGATTCCTGATCCGGGCATAATTATTATCCTTTCGCCTGCTTGCCGGATAAGCTGACCGATCAACCCGATACCTTCAAAAGCCTTGTTTTTTTGTCCCGATGTTAGCAGTCTGTCTGCTCCTGATGCAATAACGTCTTCGAGCCCATTTTCAGGATCTGCACACATATCATATGCCCTGTGAAAAGTGGCTGTCATAGGTCTGGCCAGCTCAATGAGCTTTGCCGTACGTTCAACATCAACTGCCCCGTCAGATTCCAAAATTCCAAGGACAATACCATCGACACCGCATTCACCACAGTTTTCTATTTCCCTTCTCATTATATCATATTCAAGATCAGTGTAAAGGAAATCTCCTCCTCTTGGTCTGATCATAACATTCAGGCCGATGGTCAGGTTATTCCGGGCTGAGCAAATCGTACCGTATCCGGGGGTTGTTCCACCTTCGAAAAGGTTATTGCACAACTCTACCCGATTCGCACCTGCTTCCTGGGCTACTATGGCCGATTCAACATTGTCAACACAGATTTCCAGAGCGAAATTACTAGTCAAATTTTTAATCTTTATAATAAAAGTAGCTATTTTTTCAGTATAATTGTACTTATAAAAAAGAATAAAATTATGAAACCAACTCTATTAGTTCTGGCTGCAGGAATGGGTACACGATATGGTGGAAACAAGCAACTTGATGAAGTAGGACCTTCCGGTGAAACAATAATTGACTATTCTATTTATGATGCTATCCGTGCAGGATTTGGAAAAATTGTTTTTGTGATACGACGTGATATAGAAGAACAGGTAAAAGAACGATTTGTAAAAAGATTAAAAGGGAAAATAGAAGTAGATTATGTCTTCCAGGAGATTACCAATTTGCCTGAAGGTGTAAAAGTCTCACCTGAAAGACAAAAACCCTGGGGAACCAGCCACGCAATCCTTGTTACCGCAAAAAAAATAAAGGAACCATTCGGTGTTATCAATGCCGATGATTATTACGGTGTTGAGTCATTTAAAATCCTTCATGATTTTCTGGTCAATGATAAAGATCCTAATTGCTATTGTATTGTGGGATACAAGATGGGAAATACATTGTCCGATCATGGACATGTAAACAGGGGAGTTTGTGGAGTAGGAGCAGACGGGCTGCTGAAAAATATCGTAGAAACGCGTCAGATTGAGAAAACACCTGATGGTGCTAAAGCTCCGTTGTCTGATGGAAAATTCGAAAAATTTACCGGCAATGAGGTTGTATCGATGAATCTCTGGGGATTCAAACCGTCATGTTTTACTTTCCTGGAGGATGAATTCAGAAATTTTATTAACAGAAGCGGAATGGATCTGAAATCGGAACTCGATATCCCTACATCTATTGATAAATTCGTCAAGAACGGTGAAATAACAATAAAGATCCTGATGAGCAACGAAAGATGGTTCGGGGTCACTTATCGTGAAGATAAACCGTTTGTCGTTGAGAATATCAAAAGTATGATCAATAAAGGTGTCTATCCAACTAAAATATATTGATTAAAATTGTTGGAGAAACCCGTTGGGTATTAAGTTAATACTACTTTTTTAGGTGTCAAAAGCATTTTTCCTTTTGCATCCTGTCTAGCCCAGTAACGACTTCTGGCTTCCTCAGGATCTGCCCCGATTGCAATATATATTTTTGTTCTTGGATTTATCACTACTTCCTGCATTTTTGTAATATCAGGTGTTTTAAATACTATTGGTTTTCTTTCTTGCATAATACAACTCCGTTAATTTTATTTAGTTAATATTTATCTATATATGTGGTTACTTAAGTTATGATTAATATGTATTATAAGAACCACTTGATAACATTTCCGGTCATCATAATCTGGTATAAGTGTAATGAGGTGTTAAGAGATATTCACCCGTTCGTCTGAAATTATCACCGAACTCTTTAAATAGTAACAATTCTATTTCTTATCTTAACCGAAGGTACAACTAACATGGACTAGAACCTATATATGACAACAGACAAAATATGCTAATGTTTACATAATTCGTCAAAGATACTCAAATTTATCAGGCTTTCACGGTTTTAAGGAATATTTAACAATCGAATCTTATACGTCTTAAGCTTTCTATTGTTGGATTTACCCCCTTTCTACCATGTAAAATCACAGTTATAGGTACTGAAATTATCCTTATTGTCCGTTACTTTTAGAGACATATGATGCTTTATTCCTTTTGTAATTCTTTTATCATCAAACCTGTAAATCAACATGTCGTTTTTCTGATCATATTCAAAGAGTGCCCAGTTCCCATCAATTGAGGCCACATATGATTTTATACCGGATAACTCATCGGTAATTTTGATTCTTATTTCTTTCTTCCCGGTAAGATTTGTACCTGAAACCAGTCCATTTGACGAAATTACAGGTGGAATAGTATCAATGCCAATATAGAATTTGCCAAAAGAGAGGACTTCTGCCGTGAGATATCCTTCAGCCCAAAAACTGTTAGCCGGGCTCTTTTTCAGATCATCACCGAGCTGCACTATAAGCATTTTTGATTCTTTCCCTGAAGGAATAAACCCTGGCTTTATTGATAGGGTGTAAGGCTTGTGGACAGGTGTGAATTTGTTATGGATATAATGCAATTCTGACAGCATTTCATTTGTTCCTTCATCCTTTTTATATGAAAAATTCAGAGTGTCATAAAGCGCTCCTGCAGGAATGCTTACTGAAACACCTTCAGATGAAAACTTATTGATTTTGTTGTATGGCATCACTTTAATATTCTTATCAATAACATCTGCTGCAGACTGCGACGTTTCTGATCGTGCCTTAACCAGAAATGATAATGCTGATCTGTTATTATTAGCGTCTGTAACAATAATTTCAGCATGATGTGATTTGTTGTCGATGAAATTGAACAAGCCCCTGCCGGTTACATTTGAATAAACGCTCAATTTATCGCCCGGCAGAACAAAAGTCCTTTCAATATAGATGTTTTCCTTCATATATGTCTCATAATCAATATGACTATTAATATATCTTGACTCATTGAAAGAAAAGCCATCCATAATATATTTAAAAACCGGAATGCTGTCAATCGACAATTCAATTGAATAAACAGCGCATTTATTGTAGCTGTCGTTCAGGAGGTCGTATGCTTTTATCCCAAATCCGGCGAGTCCGCTGACCGAGATTTCGTTTTCTGCAGGGACAAAATAATTACCATGTCCGCCGGATACATTTATCGTTCTTATGTTATTATGGTTATTGATTAAGGTATGCCGGTTAATAGGGTATATTACCAGTTTTTCAATAACAGGTTTGATATTATCAACAGTTCCAAATTCAAATAAAAGCGGATTAATTGGAATTTCGCTATCTGATTTTCTTACTTCAAAGTGCAGATGCGCTCCACCTGAGCTTCCTGAATTCCCTGAATATGCAATAAGCTGACCCTGATTTACCGGGAATTCTTCTTTTGCAGGAAACAATGTAACGGTGTAGCTCTTTTTCTCATACTGCTGTGTTTTGACATAATCTTCAATCTCAGCGGTGAATCTGTCAAGGTGCCCGTAAACGGTTGCATAACCGGAAGGATGCCTGACATATAAAGCTTTCCCGAATCCTCCCGGAGAAACACTGATTCTGTAAATATATCCGTTTGCTGCCGACACAACTTCTTTTCCCGTAACACCCTGTGTCTTAATGTCTAAACCTGAATGAAAATGATCTATTCTTAATTCTCCGAAATTAGCTGACAGTAACAGAGGTATCTTAACCGGTGAAATGAATATGGTTTTATCTTTGGGAGAGTCATTTAAGGTACTGAGGAACAATATGCTAAAAATAAAAAATCTTAGAAACAGTGTCATTGTCAACTTTTTAATCTTACAGAGGAGCAAAGCTATACTTCTGGTTCATTCAACCAAACTATTTCAGTCAAATTTTTGAAAATATCATTAACAATGTTAATTTTGTACTAAAGATTTTAATATGTCCGGCCAGGGTTACGAAGAATTAATAGTTTTGAACAGAAAACTGGATGAATTATTGGAGCGGTATAGTAACCTTAGAAGTGAAGTAACGAATCTCAAAAACGGAAATGAAGTTTTGAAAGCTACGCTTCAGGACCGGGAAGAAAAAATGAAAGAATTGGAAATTAAATACGAAAGGGTTAAATTATCAGGAGCATTATTGAGTGAAGGTGAAAACGCCCTGGAAGCGAAGAAGAAAATAACAGAATTGGTGCGGGAAATTGACAGATGTGTTGCTCTTTTAAACAGATAAGATATTAAAATGGATGATAAACTTTCAATCAGGGTTAATGTGGCGGACAGGTATTATCCATTGAAGGTAGAACGGGAAAACGAGGAGAAGATCAGGAAAGCAGCCAGAATGATAAATGAAAAGGTGCTGCAGTATAAGCAGAGGTACACCGATAAAGATGTACAGGATTTTTTGGCTATGGCTTCTCTGCAATATGTGATTAAGCTCACAGAAGAAGAAGAAAAACTGGAAAAGGATTATCTTCCCGATGCACTAAAAGAACTGATACAAAAAATTGATTCAGTTCTTGAGACAAAAGAGTAACAGCGTTCTTTAAAATAGAAAACTAAATTTGCCCGCATTGTTTCTTCATTCATTTTTGAAACTCAACAGTTAAAACTTTGGAGCAACTCTTAGTTCAGGTAGAACAGGCCTCGACCCGATTCGTCGGGTATCCGCTAACCCGCGGAACAGTGGACGTTCAAACTGGATTAGTAGCTCCAGCCATTCTGACATGGGGTTTTATAAAAGCTGAAGGAACTTTGCGGGTTTTTTATTAAATATATTTATAATTAATACAATTAATGATGACATTAATAATAGGAACATTAAGTAACGGGTTGCTGATTATCATTTGTGTATCAACCCTTGTTTTAGGTTTTGGCGCCTCATTTTTTGTCTGGCAACTGGCATTAAGAAACAAAAGCCGTAAAATAGTAAGTGAAGCCGAGGCAGAAGCTGAAGTAATCAGAAAGGAAAAAATACTTCAGGCAAAAGAACGATTTCTTCAACTTAAAACCGAACATGAAAAGGTAATCAACGAAAAGAACAGTAAGATAGGACAGGCAGAAAACAGAATAGCTCAGAAAGAACAGGCTCTGTCGCAGAAAATTGAAGAGGCCCAACGCAAAAAGAATGAAGCTGAAGCTATACGTGGAAATCTTACATCCCAGCTTGAACTGGTAGAAAAAAAGTCCGAAGAAGTTGCCCGTCTTCACAAGCAACAGGTTGATCAACTTGAGGCTATCTCCGGTTTTTCTGCAGAAGAAGCAAAGAACCACCTGATAGAGTCCCTGAAAGAGGAAGCAAAAACAGGAGCCATGTCATATGTTAATGAAATACTTGACGAAGCAAAAATGACTGCTAATAAAGAAGCCAAAAGGATTGTGGTTCAGACAATTCAGAGAGTGGCTGCTGAGAATGCAATTGAAAATGCAGTTACTGTATTTCACATTGAATCAGATGAGATGAAAGGCCGCATAATTGGTCGTGAAGGCCGCAATATCCGTGCACTTGAGGCTGCAACAGGCGTTGAGATTATTGTTGATGATACTCCTGAAGCTATTGTTCTTTCTGCCTTTGATCCGATAAGGAGAGAGGTTGCACGACTGGCACTCCATCAGCTGGTTACAGATGGCAGGATACATCCGGCCAGAATTGAAGAGATGGTTGAGAAGACCAGGAAACAGGTAGAGGAGGAGATACTCGAGGTAGGAAAAAGAACTACAATCGATTTAGGTATACATGGATTGCACCCTGAACTTATCAGATTGATCGGAAAAATGAAATACAGATCATCATATGGTCAGAATCTTCTCATGCACTCACGCGAAGTAGCGAACCTGTGCTCAATTATGGCAGCTGAACTTGGACTGAATCCAAAACTTGCAAAAAGAGCCGGACTACTTCATGATATCGGCAAGGTTCCGGATGATGAACCGGAATTGCCACATGCAATATTAGGAATGAAAATGGCTGAAAAATATAAGGAGAAACCTGAAATATGCAATGCAATAGGGTCTCATCATGACGAAACGGAAATGACAACTCTTATCGCTCCGATCGTGCAGGTTTGTGATGCTATTTCAGGTGCCCGGCCCGGAGCACGGCGTGAGGTGGTTGAATCATATATTAAGCGGTTGAAGGAACTTGAATCTCTTGCTCTCCAATACCCTGGTGTTATGAAAACCTATGCGATTCAGGCTGGAAGAGAACTCAGGGTTATAGTCGGAGCCGAAAAAGTTACTGATAAAGAGGCAGAAGGTCTTTCGTTTGAAATTGCACGAAAAATTCAGAATGAGATGACCTATCCCGGACAGATAAAAATTACTGTTATCCGCGAAACCCGGGCAGTAAATTATGCCAAATAGGCTGATATAATTTCAGGATTCAATGCCGCATATAAAACTAATTAATATAGTAGGTGCAAGACCTCAGATTATAAAAGCTTCAGCAATAAGCAGGGCAATACGGAAACATTTTTCAAAAGATATTACTGAGATTATAGTTCATACCGGACAGCACTACGATAAGGAGATGTCTGATGTTTTTTTTGAAGAACTTGAAATTCACAAGCCCGGCTATAATCTTGGAGTTGGTTCAGCAGGCCATGGACGTCAGACTTCTATGATGATTACCGGTATTGAAGAGGTTCTGCTTAAAGAAAAACCAGATTGTGTTTTGCTGTACGGTGATACAAATTCAACACTTGCCGGGGCATTAGCCGCTTCCAAACTTCATTTTCCTGTTATTCATATTGAAGCAGGGCTCAGATCTTTCAATAAAACCATGCCGGAAGAATTAAACAGGATCTTTAGTGACCATTCCTCAACACTTCTTTTTGCTCCTACAAATACAGCTTTTAAGAACCTTATAGCCGAAGGTTTCAGACCTGAAAACAGCCCGCCATATACTATCGACAATCCAAAGATTTATCTTACAGGTGATATAATGTACGACAATACACTGTTTTTCGCCGGACTTGCAGATAAAAAGAAGGCTGCATTTCTTGAAGATATGTCACTTGTCAAAAACAAATATATCCTTGTAACAATCCATAGGGATACGAATACAGATGATACTGTGAGGCTTAAAGAAATTCTCGTTACTCTTAAAACACTGTCGGAAGAAAAGGATATTATTCTTGTTATGCCATTGCATCCGAGGACAATAGTATCGCTTAAAACCAGGCTTAGCAGCCTTTATGATGAGCTCAATCAATGTAATCATATTAAGATTATTCCTCCTGTTTCATACCTTGAAATGATTCTTCTTGAGAAGAACTGTAAGATGATCATAACTGATTCGGGAGGCGTTCAGAAAGAATCTCATTTTTTTAAAAAACCATGTATTGTTCTCAGGAAGGAGACTGAGTGGATTGAACTTGTAAATAACGGAACAGCTAAGCTGGTTGGTGCTGATCCGGATCGAATCAGACATGAATTCCTTGGTTTTATGGATTCACATACAAATCTTCATTACCCTGCTTTTTATGGTGATGGAAAAACAGCCGAGTTTATTTTAAATGAAATACTGCTGATGTTTGAAAAAGAGTAGTATATAATGTTAAATTCTGTTAAATTTGCAATATTGATTTTTTGATTAGCTGATGGAACGAATCTTGAAGGATAGCAGAGTGCTGGTTACTGGTGGAGCAGGTTTTATCGGCTCAAATCTTGTAGAATCCTTTTTATCTTCCGGAAATACTGTAGTTTGTCTTGATAATTTTTCGACCGGAAAAAGAGAGAACCTGAAAGCATTCGCTGATAATCCCAGGTTTAAGCTCATTGAAGGTGATATCCGTAATTATGACGATTGTATTAAAGCAGTTGAAAATATAGATATTGTCTTCCATCAGGCAGCCCTGGGATCGGTGCCCCGGTCAATTAAAGATCCAATCACATCCACTGATGTAAATATCGGGGGATTCGTTAAAATGCTCTTCGCAGCAAAAGAATCGGGGATTAAAAGATTTATATATGCGGCAAGTTCTTCAACTTATGGAGATCATCCGGATTTGCCAAAAGTTGAGGATAAGATAGGTTCTCCATTATCTCCATATGCTATTACAAAGTATGTTGATGAGCTGTTTGCCACTAATTTTGCAAAGACTTATGGTATTGATGTAGTGGGATTGAGGTATTTCAATGTATTTGGAAGACGGCAGGATCCGGATGGAGCATACGCTGCAGTAATCCCAAAATTCATGAAGATGCTGATGAAACATGAAGTGCCTTTGATAAATGGCGATGGCACAGTTTCACGCGATTTTACATATATTGATAACGTGGTACAGGCNAATCATCTGGCTTCTGTTGTNCAGAACAGAGAGGCTTTNAACCAGGTTTATAATGTTGCTCACGGTGAAAGGACATCTCTTAATCAGTTGTTTTATTTTATTCGCGATCTGGCAGGCANATTTGACANNGATATTTTAACTATTGAACCGGTATATGGACCTGCCAGGGCAGGNGATATCCCGCATTCACTGGCCTCAATTGAAAAAGCTAAAAAACTTTTATACTATTCACCGACATTAAATGTTGAAGATGGCCTTAAAGAGGCGGTTAAATGGTATTGGAAGAATTTGTAACATTTGTTACATTATATATCTGAACAAACAGATAGTCAGGCATATACATATATATGTTATGTGACTGACGGTGCGGTAGCTTTATTAACATCAACGAATCAGGATAAAAGACAAAGGCGAAAGATAAAAGTTGAAGAAAAGAAGAAGAATCTTTGTGAAAGTCTTTTAAATTCCGTATCTCATTAAGAAAAATGAGGCAGCTAATGTGCTTATATCCAAAAAACTGATCTGTTTTTTTACTTTTATCTTTTGTCTTTTTACTTTTGTCTTTTGTCTTTATTTTAAATATTTTCATATTTACGTATCTTATCAGATATGATTGAAACATTCAGAGGAAAGATTATCAAGGTTTTCAAAAATCACTCCTTGCCACGCTGGTTGGTCTTTCTTATTGATTCAGGAACTGTCTATTTCTCCTTNTTCTTTGCATATATGCTGAGATTCAATTTTGAAGTCTATACTTTTGATATTACAACAGTATTCAGACAGTCATTCCTTGTATCATTAGTATACGTAATTTTTATTTTACTGTTCAAGTCCTACTCAGGAATGATAAGGCATACCACTATCAGGGATACCTATAAAATCATTATAACGAACACCAGTGCACTGGCAGTTCTGTTTCTTATTACAATAGTGAGCAGAAAGTTTGAATGGAATGCTATTTTCAATTTACCATTATCTATTCTTCTTATTCATTCAGGAGCTGTCACAATACTTCTTTTCTTCTTCAGGGTATTTGTAAAAATATTCTATGAATTCGCATCAACTTCTTCCCATGATCGAAAAAATGTTTTGATATACGGATATGGCGAATTGGGTATACTCGTGAAAAGGCTTATTGAAGGAGATCCTAAACTTCAATATAAGCTTAAAGGCTTTATCGATGATGACAAAAAGATACAGGGGAAAAAAGTTGACGGCTACCCGGTCTTTTCAAGGCGCGTTCTTAAAAAAAGTTTTATTGAAAATGAAGATATTAAAGTTTTTATAATTGCTATAAATAGAATTGCACCGGCCAAGAAAAAGGAAGTAATTGAATCTATGATCGGGTTTGGTTGTGAAATACTTGATACTCCATCGTTTGATACATGGATGAACGGCCGGCTGGAGGTTAAAAACCTGAAAAAAGTTAAATTTGAAGATCTCCTGGGCAGAGATCCAATTACACTCGATCTTGAAAAAATTCAAAAGGGACTGACAGGAAAGACCATCCTTGTGACCGGAGGAGCAGGATCAATTGGTTCAGAAATTGCCAGACAACTAACCCGTTTTAATACAAAACAGTTAGTTCTTGTAGATCAGGCTGAGACAGCATCCTTTTTCCTTGGCGAGGAGTTAAAAAATAATTATCCGGATTGCAGCTTCAGAATAATTATCGGGGATGTTACACGACCCGAATATATGGAAGAAATTTTCAGAAAATACAAGCCTGAAGTTGTTTTTCACGCCGCTGCATATAAGCATGTTCCAATAATGGAAGTACACCCCCACGAAGCGTTCAGGGTCAATGTAGGAGGTACAAAAATTATTTCTGAACTCGCAATAAAATATAAGGCAGAAAAATTTGTCATAATATCGACAGACAAGGCAGTGAATCCGACTAATGTAATGGGAGCAACCAAGAAGATTTGTGAGTTACTGGTGCATGCTCAGTCAAATCGCAAAGGAATTGAAACGCAATTTATCACAACACGCTTCGGAAATGTCCTTGGATCAAACGGTTCTGTAATTCCTCTTTTCAATAAACAGATTGCTGACGGCGGACCTGTGACTATTACTCATCCTGATATTACCCGTTTTTTTATGACCATCCCTGAAGCATGTCAACTGGTTCTTGAAGCAGGATTCATGGGCAATGGCGGAGAAATATATGTTTTTGATATGGGAGANCCGGTGAAGGTTTTAGATGTAGCAATAAATCTTATACGTTTATCAGGATTAGAACCACACAAGGATATTAAAATTAAATANGTTGGTTTGCGCCCCGGGGAAAAGCTATTTGAGGAACTCTTTTCAGAAGATGAACCGATGATTCCNACNCATCATCCNAAGATCAGTATTGCCCAGGTGGCAGACAATGATTTTGATACTATAAACGCAAAGATCAATAAGATACTCGGTTCTCTGAATCAGATGTCTGAAATAATGGTGATTGAAGAGATGCAGAAGATTGTACCTGGTTATAAGAGCAAATTTGAATTGATACACTAAAAGCTGAAGGCTAAGGTTGAGGTTAAGGTTGAGGTTGAGGTTAGATAATATGATTAAAGAATCCGGCTTAAAAATATCCTTGATTCAATTGCCATGAAAACGAGGTAGTTGTCAACCTCTTTTTACTTTTGTCTTTT
>JGIcombinedJ21911_10000411_pt1 | contig 13570 bp, 14 predicted proteins | sample BarGraNGADG00211_FD_21911 | JGI IMG/M metagenome (IMG submission 21911)
TATTGTAGGGCTGCTTTTAATGAAAGTAGCTGAATGAATAATCATTGGAAACCTTAGTTTAGATCGTTGTATGGTAACTCGATCTTTTTATAAACCAAATTGTTGTTTCCAAAATTGGTGAGAATTTCAGCTATTATGCCAACATAGCCTGTTTTGGGGGATCCGGTTTTTTTGAGATCCAGGGTACCAATTCCTTTTATTGCAATTATTTTTTTACAGTGTGCAGTATCAAATAACCCATTTGAAAGATCGCCGCGATAATATCTCACGCCGGTTGATTTATCTGACAATTCAAGTGAGATCCTGTAAATACCTTTAGTCTTGTAATCATCTTTAACATTGACAACCATTGTTGGATAACCTCCAACAACTTTTCCTTCCGGAGTAAACTCTTCAAGATATGTTGTGCGCAAANCCTTGGAGAAGCCCAGTTTGGCTTTCACCCGTCCCGATCTGTAATATTGCATCTGAATACCATCAACTGTATCTTTTTTATAAGGGGTAGAACGAAAAAGTTTTCCGTCCTGGTAGTACCACTTGGCTGAATCCTCCCTTAAATTGTTTTCGTACCAGAAAGTCTGGCGTACTTCGCCGGTCTGATAGAATGATTTCATCAAACCCTCTCTCACACCGTTTTTGAAAGTAACCTCTTTGATAAGATTTTTTTTGCTCATATACTGTTTAATACCCGTATAACCGGTATCAGTAACGGTAATTGAATCACTTACTGCCTGGGATACTTTCTTGACTTTGCCCTTTCCATTGCATCCTGCAATAATGAAGATTGCTAAAACAAAAAGCACTGAAGCGGAAAATATTTTCATAAGATTTATAATTAATATTCTATTTACTTTTTATAAGGAATACTCAGAATTAATATATATTTCAAGAAATTTTGCTTCATTTAAAGGTTTAAGTATAACCTCTTTAATCATAGCCGGAAGAAGAACTGTCTCGCCTTTTGCGATTTTCTCGGAATTATCATCCCAGCAGATTAAGAATTCGCCATCAATACAAATGTACACAACAAATGAATCATTAAAATAATATTCTTTATTTATTGGTTTGTCGAGGATAAGAATATTCGTTGTAAAAAATTCACAGCTGATGAGGTTTTTAGTTTTATTGAGTTCTGGTTCAAGCCTGATCTTATTTTTCCCGGTCAGGTTAAAGTCTATGGCATCGAGAGCCAGATCGATATGCAACTCCCTCTTTTCTTTACCCGAGTTCTTTCTGTTCCAGTCAAATATCCTATAAGTAATATCAGAGGTCTGCTGTATTTCAACCAGAACTATCCCTGCACCGATTGCGTGAACCCTGCCGGCAGGTGTGAAGAAAGTGTCTCCTGCATCAACAGTCTCTACATTCATCAGATCCTCAATTCTGCCTCTTCCGAGAGCTTCCTCATACATCTCCTTAGTAACGCCATCTTTGAAGCCGGTATAAATCTTTGATCCTTTTTTACTTTCAAGGATATACCACATCTCGGTTTTTCCGTAAGCATTGTGTCTCTTTTTTGCAAGCGTATCATTGGGATGAACCTGTATCGAAAGATCTTCCTGTGCTTCAATAAACTTGATTAATAATGGAAACTCGTTCCCGAACTTTTCGTATATTGAGTCCCCGGTGATATCACCCATGTAAACTTCGATGAGTTCTTCAATATTATTTCCGGCAAGGAATCCATTACTGATCACCGACTGGTTGTCAGCAACTGCCGACAATTCCCAGCTTTCTCCAATATGAAGCGACCCTGTTGAATTCTTTTTATTAAACCTGGAAACAAGCGCATTTCCTCCCCAGACTTTCTCTTTTAATACAGTTTCAAACCTAAACGGATATAATTCTGACATAAAATATATTTAAAATTCATAATCAATAACTGCCTTGATCTTCTCAATTTCTGATCCTTTTTTGATGGCTTCCTTATGTTCCTCACTTTCCTGATATTTCTGCAGATCCTCTTTGTTACTGAAGACCGAATCAATAGCAAATCAGATAATTTAAAGAAAACTATATGCTTAACCATTGAAGAAAGTTTAAATAGTGCCTAAAGTGCCTAAAGTGACTAAAATGCCTGGAGTTATTATTAATATAGTTGATCTCATTTTTTTACTTTAGGCACTTCAAATTTTAGGCACTCCAAACTTTTCTTTTACTTTTGATAATTAATTGCCAAAATTATATAATATGTTGATAGTAGGAATAGCAGGTGGCACGGGTTCGGGAAAAACTACTGTAGTTAAAAAAGTCATGGAAGTATTTCCTAATGACGAGGTTATCGTTATACCTCAGGATTCCTATTACAAAGATAATGCTGATATATCATTAGAAGAGAGACAAAAAATAAATTTTGATCACCCCGATTCAGTCGAATGGCGATTGCTCATAGATCATCTGAAACATCTTAAAAAGGGAATGTCTGTTGAGATGCCTATCTATTCCTACCTGACCTGTCTGAGAGCAAAAGAGACGATTACTATCAAACCTGCCAGAGTTGTACTGGTTGAAGGGATCCTGATTCTGACTGATGCGGGATTACGCAATATGCTGGACATTAAGGTATATGTCGATGCCGATGCCGACGACAGGCTCGGACGCGTGATAAACAGAGATATTATTGAACGCGGTCGTTCAGTACTGAAGGTGCTTGAAAGATACCACGATACGGTAAAACCTTCGCATCTTCAGTTTATCGAACCTTCAAAAAGGTATGCAGATATTATTATACCACGGGGGGGTGAGAACCAGGTTGGAATTGAGGTGCTGATTTCAATAATTGAAAAGCATTTGTTAAAGAATAAATCATAAAACTATGCTCGATAATATCAAAGTTGAAGATGTTATGTTTCTCGATATTGAAACAGTCCCGGAATCAGCTTCCTATGAACTTCTAAATCCGGTAAAGCAGAGTCTCTGGGATAAAAAATCCAGACAGTTCAGGTCTCCTGATCAAACTGCTCCGGATGTTTATGAACGCGCCGGTATTTATTCCGAATTCGGAAAAATTATTTGTATTTCAGTAGGGCTTATCAGGGAAAAGAATCCTTTCAGTTTAAGACTGAAATCATTCTATGGTAAAGAAGAGAAAATTCTGCTTTCCGAGTTTTCTGCTATGCTAACGAAATTCTCCAAAAATAAGCAGGGATCTCTTATCTGTGCACATAACGGGAAAGAATTTGACTTCCCATATATTGCGAGGAGAATGATTATTAACGAACTTGTTATCCCTGAGATCCTCGATAATGCCGGGAAGAAACCATGGGAGATTAAATTACTGGATACTATGGACCTGTGGAAGTTTGGTGATTATAAAAACTATACATCACTCGATCTGCTTACCTCGGTACTGGGAATTCCAACACCGAAGGATGATATTGACGGGAGCAAGGTTGCAGGTATATTTTATATAGAGGACGATATTGAAAGGATTGTTCGTTATTGCGAAAAAGATGTTCTGGCAGTCGCCAGGGTCCTCTTGCGGTTTATGAACCTGCCGGGGATTGAAGAAGACAAAATAGAAGTAGTAGAGTAACGGCTAAAATTAGATATCAGGTAATAGCTTTTTAAGATTCTTTATTACCTCATCAGGCTTATCGACATGGATCCAGTGGCCGGCACCCGGGACTTCAATAATTTCTGCTGCCGGAAATACTTTATAGATATCANTGTAATCACCCGAAGGAATGTAATCAGAATCACCGCCTTTCAGAAAGATTACCGGGAAGCCTGAAATCTGCCGGTTGAAATCACTCTCGCGTTTAATGCCTTCCATAATTTTATCAAGATTCCTGAGCANTACAGCGGCGTTTAGTTTCCAGCTAAACCNGTTTTCATCAGTCCTCTGGAGATTCTTAAGAATAAGGCCTCTGATCTTTTCGGAAGTAATCTTTTCCTTCAGGATTATTTCTGCATCAGAGCGGGTAGAAATATTCTTCAGATCAATTGACAGAATTGCATTCAGAAGTGTAAAATGCTGAGAATATATTGAATGGCTGTTCGTTTCATCGGTGAAAGGTGAGATGTCTGCTATAAGTAATCCGAAAAGCATTTCCGGCCATTTGAGAGCAAAGGAAATAGCTGTTTTCCCACCCATGCTATGCCCTGCCAGAAAAATTTTTTTAAGTTTTAAATCATTCACAAGCTCATACAAATCATCACTCATCGAGTCATAATCGTGAATCTTACTATGTGGAGACNGTCCGTGGTTGCGCTGGTCAGGAAGATAAACGGTGAAGCTGTCGCTCAGATGTTTCGCAATTGTTACCCAGTTGTCGGATGATCCGTANAGNCCATGAAGAATTACCAGAGGCGGGCCATTGCCATATTTTCTGAAGAAGAGTTTCATCACCCGGGTAGTTATACTAATTGTCGCTTATACATCTGGATGGTATTCTCGAGTCCCAGATAAAGGGCATCCGAAATGAGTGCATGGCCAATTGATACTTCCGCAATCCAGGGTATGCTCTGATGGAAATACCTGAGATTATCGAGGTTCAGATCATGCCCGGCATTTATCGCTAATCCGTTGTTCCTGCCAATTTCTGCCGCCTTTATGAAGGGTTCGACGGCTTCTATGGCATTCTTATTAAAATTTGTAGCATAGGGCTCAGTGTAAAGCTCAATTCTTTCGGTTCCCGTTAATGAAGCATTTTCGATATTAACGGGGTCAGTGTCAACAAAAAGAGATGTTCTGATGCCTTTTTTCATGAATTCGGAAACAATGTCAGTAAGAAAGATCCTGTATTTCAGTGTATCCCAGCCGGCATTTGAAGTAATTGCATCATGAGGGTCAGGTACAAGGGTAACCTGATTGGGTCTGACGGAAAGCACAAGAGTGATAAATTCTTCGGATGGATAACCTTCAATATTAAATTCAGTTGTGATCAGTGGTTTGATCTCCAGGACATCACTATATCTGATATGTCTTTCATCGGGACGCGGATGAACTGTAANACCATCGGCTCCAAAAAGCTGGCAGTTAATTGCTGCCGTCAGGACATTTGGAACATTTCCTCCCCGGGCATTTCTCAGAGTTGCAATCTTATTGATATTAACACTTAACTTTGTCATTATAATAAAAGTAAGTTTTATACGTATTTAATTGTGGGGCAAAATTACAATAACTGGCTTTTTTTTTACTATTTTAGTTGAAAATAAATGATTGCATGGTTGCCAAAGACTTAATATCCGAAGTTATACCTTCCCTCAAGACATCCGATTTGGGGCAGACTGCGTTAAACTGGATGGAGATATTCAGAGTATCGCACCTGCCGATAGTAAATAACCTGGATTTTCTTGGTCTCATTTCAGATACTGATATATATGATATGAATCAACCTGAAGAACCAATTGGGAATCATGCTCTTACATTATTCAAACCATATGTCGACGGCGAACAGCATATTTTCGAAGTTATTGGTCTTGCTTCCCGTTTAAAACTGTCAGTTATCCCCGTTCTTGACAGTAAAGACCATTTTATGGGGGTAATAACAACCAGCGACCTTCTAAGACATATAGCAGGCATATCATCAATGGATCAGCCGGGAGCCATAATTGTTCTTGAACTTATTGAAAGGGATTACTCACTTTCTCAGATCGCTCAGATTGTGGAAAGTAACAATGTTAAGGTTCTGAGCATGTATATTACTTCCCCACCGGAATCAACTAAGCTGGAGGTAACCCTTAAAGTGAACACAGGAGATCTGGTTTCTGTTATAAAAACATTTGAGCGTTATAACTATGACATTAAAACCTGGGTAACAACTAATGATTCGATGGACAATTTCTATTCTGAAAGATTTGACCTTCTGATGAAATACCTTAATATCTGAAAAATGCTGGAGAGGGTAGCTATATATTTCAAAGATAATAACTCAAAGACCAGAGAGGGAGTTGATCAGCTGGTTAAGGAGTTTTACAGGCGGGGAATCAAGATACAGATCTTTCAGAAATCAATAAATCAACGTATTGATCCTGGTTGGGAATTAATTGAAAAGCATGGCGATTTTTCGTTTAGTTCAGAATTGCCAGATCTGGTATTGAGTGTTGGCGGCGATGGTACTTTTCTTGAAACAGTACTCAAAGTTAAAAACATGGGGATACCGATTGCAGGTGTTAACACAGGAAGGATGGGTTTTCTGGCAAATATATCCGCCGATGAAATAGGACATTCAATAGAAATGTTATGCAAGAATNAATATGAAATCATTGAAAGATGTCTTCTGGAAATTTCGAAACCAGCTGGCTTATTCGAGGGCAATTCTTCTTCAGCCCTGAACGAAATTACCATTCAGAAAGCTGATCTGAGTATGATAAGCATAAGTGTATTTGTTGATGAAACACACTTAAACACATATTGGGCTGACGGATTGATTGTTTCTACTGCAACCGGTTCAACTGCTTATAACCTTAGTGTTGGGGGACCTATATTATCACCTGAGGATGAGAGTATCATAATTTCCCCAATTTCCCCTCATAATCTTACTATCAGACCAATTATTCTCTCGGGTGAGGGCAGGATCAGAATGGTAATAGAAGGCAGGAGCAATGAATATCTTGCAACATGCGACTTTCAGTCAAAAAGATTGCCATTCAGCCAGGAGATCNANATTGTGAGAGNTNCTCAAAAAATAAAGACGGTAATGTTAAATGGAAGAGATTTTTACAGTACACTCAGAAATAAATTAATGTGGGGCGCCGACCGCAGAAATTGAGACAATAAATGGGATGAAAGTTTCCTTCCGGTATATTAAAACACTCATCCCATTCCTGCCGGTATCGGGTGGATAGGATTGGGAGTTAAAGAATTATAAATACTTTGTGTGATAGAAGAATAGCGCATAATTTATTATATTTACAATTGATTATTATATTTGTGCATGTAATAAAATTGAAATTCTTATGAAACGGTCCGTTTTAACATTATTGCTCCTTTGTTTCATAGTTTCATTAACTGAAGGTCAGATTTGGAAGTTGAAAAGATATGAGGCAGTTGTAGGATTGGGACCTTCATTCTTCTTTGGTGATATCGGAGGGTATTCACAGACTAAAAACATTCTCGGGTTAAGGGACATAACTATATTACAGACCAGATTCAATTTCAATGCTAATTTAAAATACAGGCTTACACAGGATATAAACTTAAGGTTTAGTCTTACTACTGGGTTACTGAATGCAACAGACGTGAGAGGGTCAAATGAAAACAGAGGATTTGGGGCCTCCACTTTTATAATAGAACCTGCACTTATCGGGGAATATTATTTTATTAAGAATAAGGCTGAAAACAGCTATCTGTTTGCAAAAGGCAAAAATACCGGTTTTATAGGATTGATTAAGTCACTCGACATTTATGCCTTTACCGGAATAGGCGGACTTGGTTATTCGATCAAAGGAAATCAAAAGCTTGTGAATTATGGAATTAATCCCGGAGGATTTGCTGCTGTTATCCCGGTTGGTATAGGGAGCACACTTATATATTCGCCCAATTTTAATTTTGGAGTTGAATTAAGCGGCAGATATTCTTTCTCTGATAACATTGATGGTTATTCTAATCCACAATATTCCCGCTCAAATGACGTTTATTATTTTTTGAATTTCACAATTACGTATAAGCTGAAGACCGGAGCAAATGGGTGGCCTTCCTTCAGATGATAAAGAGCTGGATCAGTCTTAATGAAAAAAATAAATTGGGTATTGTTGTTTTTGTTTCTCTCACTCTCCTTATCCGGGCAGCGAAACTCTGATTATGGGGTTTTTGCCGGGGTCTCATCATACATTGGTGACATAAATCCTAATAGATTATTATATGCACCTCTACCGGCGGGTGGAATTTTCTACAGATATAACCTAAATCCCCGGCAAGCTTTAAGAACCAGTATAATCATTGGCGGGTTACATGCAAATGACCTTGATTTTAATAATGCTTTTCAGCAAGCAAGGGCAGCATCATTCTCTGGTACCGTAGGGGAATGGACTCTACAGTATGAATTCAATTTCTTCCCATATTCAACAGAAGGGAAACGATGGGATTTTACTCCCTATTTCGCAGCAGGTGCGGGAATTGCTTTTATAAATACAGCTACTTATACATATGTACCTGTCATTCCCTTTTCATTTGGTTTTAAAGTTAATATTTATAAAAATATCGGATTGGAAGCCGAATATGGTTTTCGTAAAACTTTTTATGATAACTTTGACGGCTTAAAAGATTTGGTTGCCCCATCTGATTTTGCATGGATCCATAATAACGACTGGTATACATTCACGGGAATAGCAGTCACCTGGAAAATCTATAATAAATTGGCTGGTTGTCCTGCTTATGGCGAGGGGGGTTCTAAAAGAAAACGCTAGGTTATGCAACTTAGGGAANAGATTNATAACAATAAATTGCCTTCACACGTGGCAATTATTATGGATGGAAATGGAAGATGGGCACGGCAGCGTGGCCTNGATAGAATATTTGGACATGAGCAGGGTGTAAGTGCGGTACGGGAAGTAATTGAAACTGCAGCAGAATTGAAGATCCGGTTTCTTACCCTTTATACGTTCTCGACCGAAAACTGGGGAAGACCTGATGAAGAGGTGTCTGCATTGATGGGAATCATGGTTCAATCTCTTAGTAATGAGGCAGATACATTATTAAAGAACAATATCAGGCTTATGGCAATTGGCGATATGGACAGGCTCGCTGATAATGTAAAGGAAAAGCTCTTTGAAACAATAAAACTTACTTCTGTCAGTACCGGACTAAACCTGATTATTGCTCTGAGCTATAGCTCGCGTTGGGAGATTACCGTCGCTGCCAGAAGAATATCAACAGATGCTAAAGAAGGGAAAATTAACCCTGATTCAATTACTGAAGATGATTTTGAAAAATACCTCACCACGCATGGAATCCCTGATCCGGAATTGATGATCAGAACCAGCGGGGAGTTAAGGATAAGCAATTTCCTTTTATGGCAGGTCGCTTATACTGAATTATACTTTACCGAAATACTTTGGCCTGATTTTGGTAAGGATGATTTTTATAATGCTATAATTGACTTCCAAAAGAGAGAAAGAAGATTTGGAAAAACCAGTGAACAAGTATCGGAAAAAAAATGAAAGAATGGTGATTAAACGAATTAGAAGGACTTTTGTAGCAATATTTCTGGCTCTTTTGAGCCTTTCACTTAATGCCCAGGAAAAGCAAAAAATAGTTGATTTCATGACTTCTGAGGATTACATCATAGGAGGCATAACAGTAACGGGAGTCAGATTTCTTGATACAAATGCACTTATAGGAATTTCCGGACTTAGAATAGGAGAAGAGGTTACAATTCCCGGTGATGTTGTTACAAATGCCGTACGAAAACTGTGGCAACAGGGGTTGTTCTCCGATGTCAGAATCTCCATCACCAAAGTCCTTTCAGATACTGCTTATCTTGATATCAGTCTTCAGGAGAGGCCAAGGATTTCATCCGTTAAATTCAATGGTCTGAAAACCGCTGAAACAACGGATCTTAATAAAAAGATAAATCTTCCTATTGGATCACAGGTAACTGCTTACTTACTCAATACCGCCGAAAAAATAATTAAGGACCATTTCATTGAGAAAGGTTTCCTTAACACACAGGTCACTTTTATTCAGAAAGATGATCCGGACCAACCAAATAATGTTATTCTTAGCATCAACGTCGATAAAAAGAAAAAAGTTAAGATTGCAGATATCACTTTTGTTGGAAATGAGTTTTTTGAATCACGTAAGCTTAAGAGACAATTAAAAGGGACAAAGAAGAAAAATCTTAATTTTTTCAGGGCATCAAAATTTATAAACGAAAAATTTATTGAAGATAAGCAGAAGCTTACAACCTTTTATAATGATAACGGATTCAAGGATTTTACAATTCTCGCAGACTCACTGTATACGGTATCGGAAAACCGGGTAGGTTTAAAGATAAGAATTGATGAAGGAAACCAGTATTTCCTTAGAAATGTGGAATGGGTAGGGAACAGTGTTTATAGAAAGGAAGATCTTAAAAAGGTATTTAATGTCCAAAAGGGAGCAGTTTATAACCAGTCGCTTATTGACGACAGATTGAATGGGTCTGCCGGTGCCCAGGATGCTGTTAGTAATTTATATCAGGATAATGGTTACCTGTTTTCACGACTTACACCTGTTGAAGCAAAGGTTGATCATGACTCAATCGACCTTGAAGTAAGAATTTATGAAGGAGATCAGGCTTACCTTAATAATGTTCTGATTACAGGTAATACAAGAACCAACGAACATGTTGCCCGCCGTGAACTATACACTTTACCTGGCGATCTCTTCAGCAAGACAAAGATAATAAGGTCTATCCGCCAGTTAGGTGTTCTTGGTCATTTTGACCCGGAAAAGATAAACCCCACTCCGCTTCCTGATATCACAAACGGAACGGTTGATCTGCTATATAAGCTTGAAGAGAAAGCAAATGACCAGTTCGAAATCTCCGGTGGATGGGGAGCCGGTATGCTTGTTGGTACAATAGGAGTTCGATTTAATAATTTTGCCATGCGCAACTTCTTCAAACTGAAGGAGTGGAAGCCTTATCCTTCAGGCGATGGGCAGTCATTAAGTATCAGGGCTCAATCTAATGGTGCTATTTATTCATCATATAATATTTCATTTGTTGAACCCTGGCTGGGCGGCAAGAACCCTAATTCATTCTCAATTTCCCTTTACAGGTCGATTTTGACAAACGGGAAGAAGAGAGGTGAAGATGGAGCTCAGTCTATGATAATCGATGGTGCATCAATTGGTTTAGGAAAAAGGCTCAGATGGCCTGATGACTACTTCTCGCTTTATGGTGAATTAAACTATCAGAGGTACGATCTGTTTCACGAAACTCAATACAATTTCCTCTTTCAGACCGGAACCTCCAACCTTTTCAGCTTTACAACAAAACTTACAAGGTTCTCAACAGGTCCTAACCTGATATATCCAGAGAGCGGGTCATCGTTTACTCTTTCACTTCAGGCAACACCACCCTATTCTCTTTTAAGCGGCAAGAATATGACAAATGTTACNGATCAGGAAAAATACAAATGGATTGAATTTCATAAATGGATATTTAAAGCAGATTATTATTATGCGTTGACTAAGAATGATAAACTGGTTCTGAATGCCCGTTTTGCATTTGGATATCTTGGGTTCTATAACAGTCAGATCGGACCATCACCTTTTGAGAACTTTTCAGTTGGAGGTGACGGTATGCAGGGTTACAGCTTTTACGGTCGTGAAATGATAAAATTAAGGGGTTATTCATCTGGCGCCGGCGGAGTTGGATCCCTTACGCCGTTTGACCCTGTTAAAACCGATATCCCATCAGGGAACGTATATTCCAAAATCACTTTTGAAATCAGGTATCCTATATCTCTCAATCCACAGGCTACCATATACGGTCTCGCATTTCTAGAATCCGGAAGAGCCTGGTACCAGTTAAAAGAATATAATCCATTCAAAATGAACCGTGCGGCAGGTTTTGGGGTCAGAGCCAATCTCCCGATGTTTGGTTTGCTGGGTATTGACTGGGGTTATGGTTTCGATGCTGTTCCCCAGCCTTCTAAATTCCCAAGTGCTAATCATGGACAATTCCAGTTTACTATAGGTCAAGAGTTTTAATTATGTAATAAATATTAACAGTTATGAAGAAAATAGGTGTATTTATAGGATTATTTATTCTGACTTCAGCTTTGGCTATAGCTCAGAAATATGCTTTTGTTGATTCTGAATATATAAGGAAAAACATTCCCGCATTCACCACTGCCCAGGAGCAACTGGACAAACTTTCCAAGCAATGGGAAAAAGAGGTTGCTGACGGATATGCTGTTGTTGAACAGATGTACAAATCCTATCAAAATGAGTCAGTTCTTCTTTCTCAGGATATGAAAACCAAAAGGGAAGAGGCAATTATTGCAAAGGAAAAAGAGATGAAAGAACTTCAGAATAAATATTTTGGTGTGGAAGGTGACCTATTTAAGAAAAGGGAAGAATTGGTCAAACCTATCCAGGATGAAATTTTAAAAGCAATAAAAGAGATTGCAGTTGATGGTAGTTACGCAGTTATATTTGATACAGCTGCAGGTGGTAACATACTGTTTGCCAATCCGAAATTTGATATCAGCGATCAGATTCTTGAAAAATTAGGTTATAAAAATTAATTAATTACTTTTGCATAAATTGTTTAATAAAATTATATAAGATGAGAAGATTTATAAGTATAACAGCGTTGATTATTGTCATTGCTTTGGCGGGACAGAGCGCAATGGCTCAGAATTTTAAGTTTGGGCATATCAATAGTGAAGAACTCATTCAGGTCATGCCGGAATATGACTCAGCCACTGTTAAACTCGAGAAATTCCGAAAAGAACTGGTTAATGCACTTGAATTAATGACAGTTGAATTAAATACTAAAAACGATGCATATCAAAAAGAGAGTAAAAATCTTAGTGATATTGTTAAACAGACAAAGGAACAGGAACTGATGGATATGAATAAAAGAATTCAGGACTTTCAGACAAATGCTCAGTCACAACTTCAGGCAAAACAGACAGAAGTTTTCCAACCTATATATGCGAAAGTTGACAAAGCAATTAAGGATGTGGGAAAAGAGAGTGGATTTTTATACATTTTCGATGTTGCAAAAGGATCGCTACTCTATTTTGATGAAGCAAAAAGTACTAACGTATTGGCCCTTGTCAAAACTAAACTTGGCTTAAAATAATTCAAAAATCTTAGTTGTATGACCATCCGCCAGCTGGCCGATGGTCATTTTTTTAATATACCCATAAAAGTGAAAGAACAACCAATTGGAATTTTTGATTCAGGTGTCGGTGGACTAACTGTAGCTCATGCAATTAAGCAGATTCTCCCAGGCGAAAGCCTCATCTATTTCGGAGATACTGCTCACCTGCCATATGGAGATAAATCAGCCGAATCTATAAGATTTTACTCTAAGCGGATTACAGAATTTCTTCTGGAACATAATTCAAAAGTTGTTCTTATTGCCTGCAACTCAGCATCTGCCTCTGCTTTCGATTCTCTGAAGAAAGAATTTGATGGAAAAACTATTCTTATCGATGTCATCGATCCGGTTGTGAACTATCTGAGTACAAGGAATTTCAGTAAAATCGGGGTTATTGGAACAAAAAGGACAATAAGCTCCGGAACTTATGAGAAGAAACTAAAGGAAAAATCACCCTCCACAACTGTTGTCTCAATGGCAACTCCATTGCTGGTTCCAATGATTGAAGAGGGTTTTATATTTGATGACATCAGTAATGCGATTATCCGCACTTATCTGTCAAATGAATCTCTCGCAGGAATCCAGGCTTTAATACTTGGTTGTACCCATTATCCGATTATTAAAAACCAGATAAGTAAAATATTTAATTTTAATGTTGAAGTTGTAGATTCCGCCAGGATAGTTTCTATGATACTTAGAGAAGTACTTGATAAAAACAGCCTTTTAAACGATTCAGGAAAAGTGAAAGATCAGTTTTTTATATCAGACTATACAACCTACTTTGAAAAGATAGCCAGAATGTT
>JGIcombinedJ21911_10000419_pt1 | contig 13481 bp, 9 predicted proteins | sample BarGraNGADG00211_FD_21911 | JGI IMG/M metagenome (IMG submission 21911)
CGTGCGCGCGCACCTGCGCCGCGCACTCGAAGCTCTCGCCGACGACGCCGTCGCCGGCCAGCCAGACCAGGCCGCCGCCCTCGATCGCGCACACGGTGAGCAGCTCGCTCGGCCCCACGACCACCGTGTTCGTGCGCGGCTGGACCTCGAGCACGTAGCGCGGCCGACCGTCCGCCGCGGGCACGCCGAGACCGAGCCCCTTGCGCTGACCCACCGTGTACGCGTACGCGCCGTCGTGCTCGCCGAGCACCTCGCCCGCGCTGTCCACGATCGGCCCCGGCTGGCTGCCGAGCCTCGAGCGGAGGAAGCCCTGGGTGTCGCCGTCGGCGACGAAGCAGATGTCGTACGAGTCCGGCTTCGCCGAGACGCCGAGGCCTCGCGCGGCGGCTTCCGCGCGCACCTCGTCCTTGCTGGTCACGTCGCCGAGCGGGAACATCGAGCGCTCGAGCCGCTCGCGACCCATCACGGCGAGGACGTAGGACTGGTCCTTGGCGTTGTTCGCGGACCGGTGCAGCTCGCGCCGGCCGTCGGCGCCGGTGACGATCCGGGCGTAGTGCCCGGTGCAGACCGTGTCGAAGCCGAGCGCGACCGCCTTGTCCATCAGCGCCTCGAACTTGATGTGCTCGTTGCAGCGCACGCACGGGTTCGGGGTCCGGCCGGCCGCGTACTCCGCCAGGAAGTCGGCGACCACCGCCTGCTCGAACCGCTCCGAGAGGTCCCACACGTAGTACGGGATGCCCAGCACGTCCGCGGCGCGGCNCGCGTCGCCGGCGTCCTCGATCGAGCAGCAACCGCGAGAGCCGGTCCTGAACTGGTCGCGGTTGCGGGAGAGCGCCAGGTGCACGCCGACGACGTCGTGCCCGGCGTCGACAGCGTGCGCGGCGGCGACGGCGGAGTCAACCCCGCCGCTCAGTGCGGCGAGCACGCGCATCAGGGCGCCCCGAGCGCACGATCAGGCACAACACGCATGCGGAGAAGTCTAGGTGTGTCTCAGCCGCCGACGGCGTCCCGGTCCGCGCCGAAGCGTCCCGGTCGGCCGCCGCCCCCGGGCCGCTATGACGCCGCCGCGACGTTCACCGAGANATCCGCCACGTTGCTGACCTTCCCGCTCGTGTCCGAGACGGTGTAGGAGGCCTCGATCGAGCCCGAGAAGCCCGCCGCCGGGGTCGCCGTCACGATGCCGTCCGCGCTCGCGGTGAGGACGCCCTCGGGGAGGGTGAGCGTGGCCTGCACGCCATCGGTCTTCGGGTCCAGGTCGATCGTCGCCGGGTCGAGGGCGGAACCGTAGGAGATGTCGTCCTTGAGGACGTCGACCGCCACCGGCTTCCCGAACGCGGTCGCCTCCGAATCCCCGTCGGCGACCGGCGCGAAGTCACTGGCTCCGCCGCCCATCGACACGCTGCGGTTGGCGACCTGGGTGCACACCGGGGACGGGCAGTAGACGGTGAAGCCGTCCAAGTCGGAAGGGTTGTACGACTCGTCGTGCGGCTGCATCATCCAGAAGTTCGCGCCGTCGCCGCCGCCGGCCTGGAACGCGTCCAGCCACTGCTTGAAGACGACGTTCCGGGTCGTGGTGCCCTTCCAGCCGTACTCGCCGAGGAAGACCGGCTTCTTGAACTCGTCGCCGATCGCGAGGTGCTTCTTGATGTACTCGGTGGACCACGCGGCGTCGTGCTTCCACCAGTCCGGGTACAGGTGTAGGCCGACCATGTCGATGTTGTCGAGCGCCGCGATAGCGCCGGCGTCCACGCCCTGGCTGCAGTCCAAGGTCCAGTCGTTTCCGGCCGGGTCGCAGATGAAGCCCTCGTCCCCCAGGCCGATCAGGTGGTTGCCGTCGACCGAGCGCACGTACCCGGACATCTCCTTCGCCCACGCGGTGATCGTGTCGGTGTTGCAGCTCGGGTTCGGCTGGTAGGTGCCGGAGGCCGCGCAGCGCGGCTCGTTAGCGAGCTCCCAGGCCATGATCGTCGGGTCGTCCTTGTACTTGACACCGGTGATCGTGTTCACCCGGTTGAGCAGGTGAGACGCCCAGTCCTTGTACCACTGGCGGACCTTCGCGTCGGTGTAGAAGTCGCTGTGGTAGGTCAGCCCCGCCCAGCGGACGTACTGGTCCATGCCGCCGAACGGCCCCCAGTTGTTGACCAAGGGCAGGATGAGCTTGACGTTGTGCTTCTTGGCCGACGCGATGACGTAGTCGAGCATCTTCAGCCCGTCCTCGCCGTCGTTGAACGCGGGCTGCTTGCCGTCCCAGTAGTGGAAGTACTTCGTCGTGTTGGACGGGTCGACCGAGTCGGTGCCGTCCTGCCGGCCGATGTCGTTGAAGGCCCAGGTGCGGAGCACCTGGAAGTGGTTGTCTGCCGTCGCGGCCATGATCTTGTCGACGATCTCCGTCCCGGAGAACATCGGGCGGTAGTTGTTCGTCCCGGCGAAGGCGAACGGCTTGCCGTCGAGCATGAACGTGGCGCCGTCTCGGCTCACGAACTCGGTACCCGGGCCGGCGTTCGCCATCCTGTACGCGAAGACGCCGCCGACGCCCAGCCCGAGCGCGACAACCGTCGCGATGACTGCGTTGCGGACCTTCTTCGCCTTGGGCATCGACATCGTCGTCTTCTCCTTAGCACGCCAGCGAACGCCTCACTGTACTGAGCCGGAAGGGCTGAGCAGAGCAGCTCGTGCGACGTCCTTCGGACGGGTCATCGAGGTCCCCGCCGGGCGCCTCGAATCGGTACGAGTCAGCGCCTCCCGCTGGCGGCCAGTCCAGCCGCCCGCGCACGCGCGGCCACCTCCGCCAGGACCTCGACGAGGGCGTCGACGTCGGCCGGGGTCGAGCTGCGCCCGAGGGAGAAGCGCAGCGCGCAACGCGCGTCGTCCTCGGCCAGGCCCATCGCGAGCAGCACGTGCGAGGGCTGCGGCACCCCGGCCTGGCACGCGGAGCCGGTCGAGCACTCGACGCCGCGGGAGTCCAGCAGGTAGAGCAGCGAGTCACCCTCGCAGCCGGGGAAGACGAAGTGCGCATTGCCGGGTAGTCGCGCCGGCCCGGGCGCATCGGCGGCAGCCGCGATCTCCGCGCCGCCAGCCGCGATCTCCGCGCCGCCAGCCGCGATCTCCGCGCCGGCGTCCCCGATCTCAGGGCCGCACAGGACCGCCCACGGCACGGCGGCGTGCACCCGTGCCACGAGGCCGTCGCGCAGGTCGGCGAGGCGCTGAGCGGTCTCCGCCTGGTGCGCGACGGCGTCCACGACGGCCACCGAGAAGGCACGGATCGCCGCCGCATTGACCGTTCCCGACCGCACCCCGCGCTCCTGGCCGCCACCGTGGATGAGCGGCGTGAGCTCGAGGTCACGGCGCGCGAGCAGCGCGCCGACCCCCACCGGTCCGCCGATCTTGTGCCCGCTGACCGACATCGCGTGCAGGCCCGACGCCGCGAAGTCCACCGGGAGCTGACCGACCGCCTGAACGGCGTCGGAGTGCACCGGGATGCCGTACGGCCGTGCTGCGGCAACGACGTCGGCGATCGGCTGGACGGCGCCCACCTCGTTGTTCGCCCACATGACGCTGATCAGGGCGACCTGGTCGCTCGAGGTGCGCAGCTCGGTGCGCAGCGCCTCGAGGTCGAGCCGCCCGGAACCGTCCACCGGGAGCAGCACGATCTCCGCACCGGCATCCGCAGCCATCCAGAACGCGGGGTCCAGCACCGCGTGGTGCTCGACCGCGGAGACCAGGATCCGGCGACGGTTGGTGTCGACGGTGCGGCGGGCCCAGAACAGGCCCTTGATGGCGAGGTTGTCGGCCTCGGTGCCGCTCGCCGTGAAGATGACCTCGCCTGGCCGCGCGCCGAGCGCCGCGGCGAGGTGCTCGCGAGCCTCCTCGACGGTGCGCCGGGCAGCGCGACCGGCCTTGTGCAGCGAGGACGGGTTGCCGGTGTGGCGGAGCTCTTCGGTCAGCGCTTCGATCGCCGCCGGCAGCATCGGGGTCGTCGCGGCATGGTCAAGGTAGGCGGTCACGCCATCGATTCTAGGTATCCGCGGGGCCTGGCGGTTGGCGTCCGGGCGGGCGGTCGGCTCAGCTCCGCCGCGCGCGCAGCTCGGCGGCCGCCTGCGGTAGCACCGCGAACAGGTCACCGACGATGCCGAAGTCGGCGATCTCAAAGATTGGCGCCTCGGGGTCGTCGTTGATCGCGACGATCGTGCCGGACGACTGCATGCCGCCGCGGTGGTGCACCGCTCCGGAGATCCCGGCGCCGATGTACAGCTTGGGCGCGATGGTCACGCCGGTCTGGCCGATCTGGGCGGAGTGGTCGATCCAGCCCTCGTCGGTCGCCACCCGGGTTGCCCCGATGGCCGCGCCGAGCACGTCCGCGAGCTCCTCGACGGCGGAGAAGTCGCCATTCGTGCCGCGCCCACCCGCGACGACGTACTGCGCCTCGGCGAGCTCGGGCCGACCGGTCGCGACGCGCTCGACGCGCTCGACGATCCGGGTCCGCAGGGCCGCGTCGCTCGGCGTGACGCTGACCGTGGTGACGGTCGGGGCCGCGGTCGCCTCGGCCGGCGCGGCGAGCGCGGAGTTCGGCTTGATCGCGACGACAGCACGTGGCGTCGTGATCTGGGTCCGGACGTTCCAGGTGCCGGCGAAGGCGCTCTGCGTGGTCTCGATCGCGCCGTCGGCGCCGAGCCCGACGCCGTTCGCGTCCACCACGATCCCCGCGTCGATCGCGCGGGCGAGCAGCACCCCGATCTCCTTGTTCTCGAACGTCGAGGTGAGCAGCACGAGGGCGGCGGCGGACTGCCGCACGACCTCCGCAAGCGCCTCGGCGGCAACCGCCGGAAGGTGCTGCGCATGCTCGACCGGGGAGTGGATCACCACTTGGTAGACGGACCGCGCACCGTACTCCCCGAGCAGCGGCAGGGCGCCCTCGACGCCGTCGCCGAACCAGACCGCGTGCACCTCCCGCTCGGCGCGCGCCAGGGTCAGCAGCTCGAGGGTGGGCGGCCGGACCGCGCCGGCGTGGTGGTCGATCAGGACAAGGGCTGGGCCCGAGGTGGTCGTCATCGTCGTCACACCAGCCTGTTCTCGATGAGGTACTCGGCGAGGCGCCGGCCGGCGTCGCCCTCGTCGGTGATGAGGATGCGGTGCTCGCGCGGCGGCCGCGGCACGGCCTCGACCACTCGGGTGCGGGCCGCGGTCGCGCCGACCAGCGCCGGGTCGAGCGGGAGGTCGGCGAGCGACCAGGTCTCCACCGACTTCTTGCGCGCCGCCATGATCCCCTGGAAGGACGGGAATCTCGGCTCGTTGATCTGGTCGGTCACGCTGATCACCGCGGGCAGGGTCGCGGTGAGCGTCTCGGTCGCGTTCTCGAGGTCACGACGGACGGTCGCGACGCCATCCGCCACGGTGAGCTGCGCGGCGAGAGTGAGCTGCGGCAGCCCGAGCTCGGCGCCGAGCGCCGCCGGCATCATCGAGGTGAGCCCGTCCAGGGCGGCCATGCCGGTCAGCACGACGTCGACGGGCGCCTCCGCGTCCAGCCGCCGGATCGCGGCGGCCAGGCACACCGCGGTGCCGAACACGTCGGAGCCGGCGATCGCGTCGTCGAGCACGTGCACCGCACGGGTCGCGCCCCGCTGGAAGGCGCGCCGAGCGGCGTCCTCGGCGCCGACCGGTCCCACCGTGACGGCGATGACCTCACCGTCGTGCTCCGCGATGAGGTCGGTCGCCGCCTGCAGCGCGTTCTCGTCGAGCTCGTTGAGCGTTCCGTCACCGCCGTCGCGGACCACCCGGCCCTGGGCGTCGAAGGCCCGCTCGGACTGCAAGTCCGGCACGTACTTGACGCACACCACGATTCTCATCGGCGCTGCCTGCCCCCTGTCGCGACGTCCTGGTCGAAGGCCGGGGCCAGGCTACCCCGCCCGCGCCGAGGGTCGGAGTGGCGGGACACGATACGGACGCCCGGTCGCCAAGTGCCGCACGGGTCGCCAAGTGCCGCACGGGTCGCCGAGTGCCGAGCCGGTCGCCGCGAGCGCGGGACGAGCGCGCTTCGCGGCTCAGGAGCCGTTCGAGACGAGCGCTTGCCCGGCCAGGCAGAACATCGCGATGACGACGACGATCGGCAGGTACGCGAGTGCCCGAGCCGCACCACGCTCGTCCGTGATTTGCGCCAATGCCTGGTGCACGACCTGGTAGATGAAGAACACCGCGAAAACCGACACCGCAACTCCGCCGAGCCCGACGATGACCCTGCGCAGGTGTCGTCCTCTCCTCGCCGCCGCGGAGGCGATCCCCTGCCGGGTGTATCGGCCGTCGTGACCACAGACGTGACACCCGAGCCTCAGGGGTTGGGCGTTCTCAAAGGATGGGCAACAATGGCCGACTATGACGGCGATCCCGGCAGCAGCTCGCCCGTTCCGGCTCGGGGTCCATCTCACCGAGGGCGGCGCGGACGTCGCGGTGTTCGCCTCGCACGCCACCGCGGTCGAGCTGTGTCTGATCAAGCCGGCGTCGAAGGGCGTCGCTCCCGGCGGTTGGCGAGAGCGGCGGATCGCGCTGCTCGGGCCGGAGTACGGGGTCTGGCACGGGCACGTCGCGGGCGTTACCGCGGGTCAGCTCTACGGCTTCCGCGCGTACGGCCCGTGGGATCCCGATTTCGGTTTGCGACACAACCCGGCGAAGCTGCTCGTCGACCCGTACGCGCGCGCCGTCGTCGGCGAGCTCAGGTACGACGCCGAAGTGTTCGGCCAGGTGGTGGCGGACCAGACGCCCGCCCCGCCGAGCGCCACCCAGACGCCCGACGCCGGCGCACCCGCCGCACCGATCGCGGATGCCCCGGCGCCGCCCGCCCCGACCGGCCCCAGCTGCCCGGCCGACCCGCGGGACTCGATCAACCACGTGCCGCACAGCGTCGTCGTCGACGACCACTTCGACGGGTGGTCCGCGCCGCGTCCGAACGTGCCCTGGTCCGAGACGGTCATCTACGAGGCGCACGTGCGCGGGCTGACCAAGCAGCTGCCGGGGATTTCCGAGGAGCTGCGCGGCACCTACGCGGGCCTCGCCTCCGACGTGATGATCGAGCACCTGAGCTCGCTCGGTGTCACCACGCTCGAGCTGCTCCCGGTGCACGCCTTCACACCCGAGGAGCCGCTGGTCCAGCGCGGGCTGACGAACTACTGGGGCTACAACACGCTTGGCTTCTTCGCCCCGCACCACGCCTACGCCTCGGCCGCCGCGCAGGCCGCCGGGCCCCAAGCGGTGCTCGCCGAGTTCAAGGGGATGGTCGAGCGGCTGCACGCCGCCGGCCTCGAAGTGATCCTCGACGTCGTCTACAACCACACCTGCGAGAGCGGCGCGGACGGCCCGCACCTGAGCTTCAAGGGCCTGGACAACACGGTGTACTACCGACACGACGGCGCGATGCCGGCCGCCTACGCCGACGTCACCGGTTGCGGGAACACCCTCGACTTCCGCCGCGCGCGCGTCGTGCAGCTCGCCCTCGACTCGCTCCGGTACTGGGTGCAGGAGATGGGCGTGGACGGTTTCCGGTTCGACCTCGCGGTCACCCTGGCGCGCGGGCACAACGGCTTCGACCCGGGCCACCCTTTCCTCGTCGCGCTGCAGACGGACCCGGTGCTCGCCGGCGTGAAGCTGATCGCCGAGCCCTGGGACCTGGGGCCGGGCGGCTGGCAGACCGGCGGGTTCCCGCCGCCGATGGNGGAGTGGAACGACCGGTTCCGGGACGCCGTCCGCACCTTCTGGCTGGCGGACCCGTACCAGGCTGCGCACGGCGCGGCGGGGCACGGCATCAGCGATCTCGCCACCCGGCTGGCCGGTTCGGCCGACCTCTTCGGTCACTCGGACCCGCCGCTGGTCCGCGGGCCGGTCGCGTCGGTGAACTTCGTCACCGCGCACGACGGCTTCACGCTCGCCGACCTGGTCNCCTACGACTACAAGCACAACGAGGCGAACGGCGAGGGCAACCGCGACGGCACGGACAACAACCTCTCGTGGAGTCACGGGATCGAGGGGCCGATCGCGCCGGAGTCCCCCGGCGTCGAGATCGCGCACCTGCGTCGCCGCTCGGTCCGCAACGTGATGGCCACCCTGGTGCTCGCGACCGGCACGCCGATGATCGCCGCGGGGGACGAGATCGGGCGCAGCCAGTGCGGCAACAACAACGCCTACTGCCAGGACGGCCAGCTCTCCTGGCTGAGCTGGGACGTCTTGCCGTGGCGCACCGACCTGCTCGAGACCACGAAGCACCTNCTGGCCCTGCGCCGCGCGCACCCGGCGATCCACAGCGCGCGCTTCTTCGACGGGCGTCCGCCGCGTGCACCCGGCCGGCCGGACCTCTCGTGGTGGGCCGCGGATGGCGCCCCCCTGGCCGACGGTCAGTGGCGTGACCCGGCCGTGCGCACGGTGCAGATGCTGCGCAGCGACCCGAAGAACACCAGCCCGGCGGTGTTGATGGTGATCAACGGCGTGCTCGACCAGGTCGACGTCAAGCTCGCCGACGGCCGCGCGACGTCGTGGGAGCTCGCCTGGGACAGCGTCTGGGAGAACCCCTCGGAGCGCGCCGACGCCGAGGAGGACGGCGAGCTGTACGCCAAGGCCGGCGACACCGTCGCGGTGGACCCGCTCAGCCTGCGGGTGTACGTCTCGCGCTGAGCGGGAGCACGATCAGGCGTCCGCGACCACTCCATTGGCGGCTACGCGTTCGCGACCACTCCGACCTCCGTCACCGAGGCGAGACCGGCGTGCTTCGGCACGATCCGCACCGTGTAGCCGAACGGCCCGGACGCGTCCAACCGCACGTCCCCGGCGAAGGCGTGCCGCCCTGCCTCGTAGCTCTCCGCGAGCGCGAGCGGCGCGGCCGAGTACGCGGCGATGTCGTCGGTCTCGGAGACCTTGCCGTACGCGACCTGGACGCTGACGTCGTCCGGGCTGAGCCCGTCCAGCGAGACATAGGCGCGGACGTGCAGCCCGTCGCCCACCTGCGGGACGTCGCCGATGCCGCCGGTCTCGACGTGATCGACCTTGACGCGCGGCCAGGCGGCACGCACCCGCGCCTTCCACGACGCCATGTCCTTTGCCCCCGCGAACGCGTCCGCCGCGAGCGCCCGCCCCGACGTCGCCGCCGGCACGTAGAGCTGGTGGACGTAGTCGGAGACCATCCGGGTCGCCTGAACCTTCGGGCCGAGCGTCGCCAGCGTGTGCCGGATCATCTCGAGCCAGCGGATCGGGATGCCCCGCTTGTCGCGGTCGTAGAACAGGACCGCAACCTGCGTCTCGATCAGGTCGTACAGCGCCGCGGCCTCCAGGTCGTCACGGCGATCGGCGTCTTCCACGCCGTCGGCGGTCGGGATCGCCCAGCCGTTCTGGCCGTCGAACCACTCAGCCCACCAGCCGTCCAGGATGGACAGGTTGAGGCCACCGTTGAGGGCGGCCTTCATCCCGGAGGTGCCGCAGGCCTCGAGCGGGCGGAGCGGGTTGTTGAGCCAGACGTCGCAGCCCGGGTAGAGGTTCTGGGCCATCTCGATGTCGTAGTTGGGCAGGAAGACGATCCGGTGGCGCACGTCGGCGCCGTCGGCGAACCGGACGAGTTGCTGGATCAGGCTCTTGCCCTGTTCGTCGGCGGGGTGCGCCTTGCCCGCGATGACGAACTGCACCGGCCGCTCGGGGTCGAGCAACAGGCCGCGCAACCGATCCGGGTCCCGCAGCATGAGGGTGAGTCGCTTGTAGGTGGGCACCCTGCGGGCGAAGCCGATCGTGAGCACGTCCGCATCGAGCGCCTCGTCGACCCAGCCGAGCTCGGCGGGGCTCGCGCCGCGCTTGGCCCACGACCCGCGCACGCGGGTGCGGCCGTCCTCGACAAGGTGGGCACGCAGCGTGCGCCGCATGGCCCACAGCTCCTCGTCGCGGATCCCGTCTGGGCGCAGCCAGCCGCTGCCATCCGCGAGCTCCTGCTCGCTGAACCGCTCGGCCGCCAGCCCGGAGAGGCGCGCGTCGACCCAGGTGGGCGAGTGGACACCGTTGGTGACCGAGCTGATCGGCACCGCGGACCTGTCGAAACCGGGCCAGAGCCCGCTGAACATGCCGCGGCTGACCTGGCCGTGCAGCTTCGAGACGCCGTTGGCCCGCTGGCCGAGGCGCAAGCCCATCACGGCCATGTTGAAGACGGTCGGGTCGCCACCCACGTAGTCCTCCGCGCCGAGCGCGAGAACCTCCTCGACCGGGACGCCGTCGATGGCGTTCTGCCCGCCGAAGTACTGCGTGACGAGGTCGACCGGGAACCGGTCGATGCCGGCCGGCACCGGGGTGTGCGTGGTGAAGACAGTGGCCGCGCGGATCGCCTCGAGGGCCTCGGCGAAGCTCAGGCCGGAGTCCTGGACGAGCTCGCGGATCCGCTCGACGCCGAGGAAGCCGGCGTGCCCCTCGTTCGTGTGCCAGACCTCGGGCGCGGGCGCGCCGGTCAACCGCGACCACAGGCGCAGGGCCCGCACGCCGCCGACGCCGAGCAGCAGCTCCTGCTGCAGGCGGTGCTCGCCGCCGCCGCCGTACAGCCGGTCGGTGACCGCCCGGGCGGCGGCGTCGTTCGCCGGGACGTTGGAGTCGAGCAGGAGCAGCGGAACCCGCCCGACAGCGGCCATCCACACGTGGGCGTGCAGGGTGCCGCCGCCCGCCAGCGCGACGGTGATCTCGCACGGTGTGCCGTCCGCCTCGCGCAGCAGCGTGAGCGGCATACCGTCCGGGTCGAGCACCGGGTAGGTCTCGACCTGCCAGCCGTCGCGGGTGAGCGACTGATTGAAGTAGCCGGCGCCGTAGAGCAGGCCGACGCCGACGATCGGCACGCCGAGGTCGGAGGCACTCTTGAGGTGGTCGCCAGCGAGGATGCCGAGGCCACCGGAGTACTGCGGCAGCACCGAGGTGATGCCGAACTCGGGCGAGAAGTAGCCGATGGCGGCGGGGAGGTCCGCGCCGGCGCCCTGGTACCAGCGCGGTTCGGCCAGGTAACGGCGCAGGTCCTTCGAGGCCGCGCCGACGGCGGAGACGAAGTCGCGGTCCTTCGCGAGCGCCTTGAGGCGCTCGGAACCGAGCGCGCCAAGCAGGGCGACCGGGTCGCCGTCGACGTCGTCCCAGAGGCGCGGGTCGATCGCGGCGAACAGGTCGCGTGTCGGCGGATGCCAGGACCAGCGCAGGTTGTCGGCCAGCTCGTCGAGCGGCCCGAGCGCTGCCGGGAGGACGGTGCGGACGGTGAATCTTCGGATGGCTCTCACGCCGGGAAGCCTAACTGGGCTCGGCGGGGAGGCGCGCGTCGATGCCGAGTTGGGAGCAGATGTCTACCTGCCGGTAGCATCCGGGGCGGCTCGGCACCAAACGTGCGTTCGCTCGCCCCCTATCTATCTGTATTCACCTAAAGAGTGATACCGTCTAGGCGTGCCTACGAATGGTGCACGACCACGCGGCCCGCGCGGGACTCCCGCCGACGCAGAGCCGGACGCGTGCACTCGCACTGAGGCAAGGATCACACCCACTCCGGAACCGCTGTGGCCGGCCCTCGAATGGGAGACCCTGCCCTGGCGGTCCAGCTACCCCGCGGACATGCTCGGCCGGTCCGCCCGCGCCCAGCTCAGCGAGCCGTACGCCGCAGCGATCACGCCACGGATCGCTGACCTCGAGGTTCGGCTCCCCCGCGCGACCGCGTCCGCAGCTGAGGACGCATCCAGACTCATCCGCGACTTCGACACCGAGGTCGGAGCTGAGCTCGCCCCGTTCGCGGCGATCCTGCTGCGCACGGAGTCGGCGTCCTCCTCCGAGATCGAGAACCTGACCTCCGGGGCGAAGCAGATCGCGTTGGCGGAGCTCGGCGAGGACGCCCGGCCCAACGCCACCCAGATCGTCGGGAACGTCGAAGCGATGCGCGCCGCCATTGCCCTGTCTGCGGATCTGTCCGCCGACAACATCCTCGCCATGCACCGGGCTCTCGTTGAGCGGTTCGAACCCGACACCGGCGGGAAGTGGCGCCATGAGCAGGTGTGGATCGGCGGCGGACGCATCTCCGCGCACCACGCGTCGTTTGTCCCGCCTCACGCCGCCCGGGTGCCGGCGGCCATCGACGACCTGGTGGCGTTCGCCCACCGGGACGACATCCCGGCGCTACCCCACGCGGCTGTCGCGCACGCCCAGTTCGAGACGATCCACCCGTTCCCGGACGGCAACGGCCGCACCGGGCGGGCACTGATCCACGCGATGCTCCGCAACCGGGCCCTGACCCGCAACGTGACCGTGCCGGTGTCAGCCGGCCTACTGACCGATACCCGGTCGTACTTCGCGGCACTGATGGCGTATCAGGACGGTGACGTCGCACCGATCGTGGACGCCATGGCGGACGCGGCGGCCGCCTCGATCGTGAACGGCCGCACCCTGGTGGCTGACCTCCGGGCCGCCCGGGAGGAGTGGGTCGGGAAGGTGAAGGCCAGGTCGGACTCCGCGGTGTGGCCGCTGATGGACCTGGTGCTGCGACAACCGGTGGTCAACACCGCGGTGGTCCAGGCCGAGCTCGGCATCTCGCACACGAACGCGATGAAGGCGATCGGTCGCCTCGTCGAAGTCGGAGCACTCACCGAGACCGGCGGCCGACGCCGATCCATCCTGTGGCAAGCCAACGAGGTGCTCAGCTCCCTCGACGCCTTCGCGGTGCGGGCTGGCCGCCGTCAGTTCGGCGACTCAGGTTGACGAGCTCCTCGCTGTGCGCGCGACCGGGCGTCCGCACCCCCATCAGGAGCAGCCCGGTGGTGTCGGTGGCTCGCTCGTTGCCACCCAGCCACCCGTAGGTGAGCCCGCCGGTGTCCGGTTGGGCGGTCAGCGCCCGCCCGTACTCATCGAAGTCCGCGAACCCACCAATGCCGGTGATCGTCCCCGAGGAGGGCAGGACCACGGTGGTGGCCACATCCCCGTGCAGGTCCGCCAGGGTCAGCGACGCGACGCCGTCGGTGATGGTGAGCCCCAGGTCACCACCCAGGGACGAGGCGTACCAAAGGGTCGACACGCCAGATGCGTCGGTGGTGGTTGCCCGGCCCGGGTTGTCGCTCGGGTCCACTTAGTGACGCGTCACCACCGTGGAGGTCGCACGGTCCACCGTGGACGCGGCCAGGCGCCGACCAAGCGGGTCCAATGTGAACGACGTTGTCGCACCGTTCTGCCTCAAGGAGGCCACCTGTCAACGCCGGGCCAAAACTGACCGCACTGTTGCGACGGCCAGTTGAATTCGTCGACCTCGGCGCCCGCGCCGAAGTTTCGCGCCTCTTCCTAGAGGAAGTCACGCGCGAGTCGAAGAGGCTCGCGCGGCCCCGTTCTCGCTAAGTTCGCAGTGTGACCGTGAAGCCCAGGGCTGTGCGGCCGACCCCGATTGGCCGGATCCCGGTCATCGCCGTCGGGCCCGTCATCGAGGCCGGCCGTTGGCCGGCGAAGGCTGTCGTCGGCGAGGCCGTGCCGAT
>JGIcombinedJ21911_10000425_pt1 | contig 13408 bp, 10 predicted proteins | sample BarGraNGADG00211_FD_21911 | JGI IMG/M metagenome (IMG submission 21911)
GACGAAATAGCATGAGACGGCGACGGCGTGTCGAACACACGGAATTGCAGTGATTTCCGGCTGTATCAGGCGAGCTATGCGGACGACAAGCGCCATTAGAGCCTTGCTGTCCACCTGCCAGCCGGGATCCGACAGTTCTACACGGCAGTGTACAGATAGGTCAGATTCTTTCATTTGCCTCCTCGGGCGTCAGATAGGTATCGCGAACATGATAGAACGAGATGAGGGATGTGAGAAAATAGCCCTTGACAGCGGCGATCTCACCCAGTGTGAGCTGTGACTCAGCAAGTTGACCGTCGGCAATGCGAGCGTTGAAAATCACATCGATGAGCCCTTCCAGAGCTGGTTTGTCTACCCTGGCAAGCGAACGCGCCGCGGCTTCAACGCCGTCGGCGAGGAAGACAAGGGAGGACTCCCTCGTGTGTGGCTTGGGCCCTTGGTATCGAAACGTGTCAGGTGAGAGGTTTGTCTGCTCGGCGGACGCCTTATCGTAGAAAAACTGGACGACAGTCGTACCATGGTGCTCGGCAATGATATCGACCACCTCGGGCGGCAGGTGATTGCTCGCTGCAATCGTAACGCCTGCCTGGACATGCTCCAGTATCGCCTTGGTACTCAGTTCAGGCGAGATATCCTCGTGGATGTTCGGCAGTTCTCCGCGGTTCTCGCCGAAAAACTGTGGATGCAAGAGTTTGCCGATGTCATGGTAGTAACCCCCAACGCGAGCCATCAGCCAGTTCGCACCGATACGCTGAGCGGCACCCGCTGCAAGGTTGGCCACGTTGAGGCTGTGATGGTAGGTCCCCGGGGCGTTCTCGAANAGTTGTGCCAGAAGCTTGCTTCCCGTATCCAAAAGCTCGCGCAGCCTCATGACCGTAGCGACGTTGAACAGTCGCTCGAAAATCAGCGTCATCCCCAATGCAAACACNGCTGCAATGACCCCCCCTGCGACCAGGTACCCGGCATTGGCGACAATCACGGATAGCCGTTGTTCGCTGAGCCCGGCAAGAGCGCTGTAGACAAGACCGGCTGATACGCCGGCAATCGGCCCCGCGATGAGAAGGGCGCTCATCTTGTTCGCCTTCCGCATGACGATAAATATGGAAATGGCCCCCACGACGAGCCCCGAGAGCACTTCTGCGGGCATCGGAACCATGATCCATGTCATGACCATCAGGGCAAGGCCGAAGACCGTTGCAAGGGCTCCCTCGAAAAAAACGAACCCGAGCAGCATGCACAGAAAGAACGGGGTCATCGTTGCCACCACCCCACCGGCGAGCCAGCCGATCGCAATGCAGGAGCCGCCGATGACCGCTGTCTCCATCAACAGATGTTCGGTCCGGGCTCTCGCTGAACCCAGGAGCATGACAGCCAGTGCGACCGTTCCCCACGCGACCAACGCGACCAGTATCTGAGACACGACATTTCGGAGAGCGAGAGGTCCCCAGACCAAGCCCGTACTCAAGAGCAGGTCGACGGTGCTCTGGTCCAGTACGCTCCCCTTCTTCACGACAGGGGTGCCGGCTACGATGGTCGAGACCACCGGCGATAAAAAGGACGCAGCCTTGTCGCGCGCAAGCAGAGTTGCCTGCTGATCATATATGAGGTTCGAAGACACGAAACGGGCAGCCAGGAGGTATGACGAGCGCACTTGGTTATCGGAAATCCAGTACTTCTTGAGTTCCGTGTTGATGCTCTCGCGGGCAGCAGCGAGGCTCCCCTCGAGTACACCGCGACCCATGACTGTCGTCAGCGCCTGACGCGCCGCCGTCTTCGACGATTGAACCTCCGACTCGGAACAAGTCGCCAAGTACTTCGTCGTTGCACTCGCCGCGGTCATGAGCAATGCCGCGATCCGCTGAGACTCCTGGTCCATGGTGAGATCCTGCGTGCGTATGCTGATGATCCTTGTCATGGTGTCTTCGAAGGCAGTTATCGCCGCCGGCAGCCGCGAGCTGTCGAACTTGTAGATGGGAGCAACTTCGTCCATTGCGCGCTTGCGAAGGTCCTCAGTTCTGGGACCATCGACATAGACGATGTCTCGCCTGGAGACAATGTCGGCGTTGACGACGGTGCCTTCAGACATACTTCTGCGCACGGGCATGAACGGAAGAGCGCACAGCACNGCTGAGAAAAGCGCTACCAGGATGAACACCAGGATACCGATCCGTCTGAACCGTATGAGGCGGAGAACGAGGCTATGACGAGCACTTCGGAGGAAGTGAGTTGTTCTATTCTGTCTGGTCATTGGTGCCGCCGTCCGCCTCGTTTCGGTGCTTTGTTGCACGGAAGAATGTCATGCTCACGTCTCCGTAGCGCCTTTCCTTGTAGCTCTCCAGGTCTATCGCTGGGCCATCATACCGTTCATGCACGGGTTGCCTTGATGCATGCTCCATGATTATGATACAGCTGTCTGCTGCGTCGCGCAAATGCTGGGACAGGGTGACGAGGAGTCCTTCCTGTAATCCAGACTCAAACGGCGGGTCTGCAAAGAGGACGTCGAATTCCGTTCCCTGCAATCCGCTCACGTATCCATCAGCATCTCCCTTGACGACAGAAGCCTGCCCCTGAAGCGCAAGCATTCGCAGGTTCTCAAGGATGAGACGCACTGAGCGATTGTCCACATCGACAAAGGTTGTATGCACCGCTCCGTTGCTGAGCGCTTCTATGCCGACCGCACCAGTGCCGCTGCAGACGTCGATGAACCGCGCTCCCGCAAGAACCGGTCGCAGCATGTCCATGAGGGCCTCTCGCGCCTTGTCGGACGTAGGGCGCAACCACGGTTCCTTCCCGAGCGTCTTCAGCGAACGGCCCTTCAGTGTGCCTGATCCAATGATCATATCAGTTGTCCTCCATGCCTGGCTTTGAAGCAGGGTACCGGAGAGACAGCATACGGGCCAGATCCGCATGTTCCGGAGCACCAAGTGCCGGGTCGCGTTCCAGGAGCTCCGAGGCAGCCTTTCGGATCTCCGGAAGAGCGGAAAGGTCGCGATAGCTCAACAGAGCCGTCGATCCGAACAGTGGAACGTCATAGCCATGCTGGACCGTCCCAAGGATGTCGCCGGGTCCTCGCAGTTTCAGGTCTTCCTCTGCGATCTGGAACCCATCGTCAGAGTCTACCAGGACCTGCAGGCGTTCGGTACCGTCGGCGGTCACGTTGCCCTGGATGAGGATGCAATGGGAGACGGAGGATCCTCGGCCGACTCTGCCACGGAGTTGATGGAGCGTAGCAAGCCCAAATCTCTCGGCATCCTCGATGACCATGACNCTTGCGTTCGGCACATCGACACCGACCTCGACGACCGTCGTCGCAACCAGGACGTCCAGATTCCTCGACCGGAAGGCATCCATGGTTGACCCCTTCTCACGGCTCTTCATACGCCCGTGCAACGACGCAATGCGCAGGCCCTTCAGGCTGCCTTCGGTCAGCTCCCGCATCGTCTCCTCGACNGACGCGGTGCCATCGCCCTCGTCCGAAGCCGGGTCGATGGCGGGGACCACGATAAATGCCTGCCTGCCATGGGCTATTTCTTCACGCACCATGGCATAGGCGCTGTCGCGTTTGGTGGCCGCCAGGAGATGCGTCTGGATCGGAAACCGCCCCGGAGGTTTCTCCAGCAGTTCGGAGATGTCGAGATCACCATATATGGTCAAAGCCAGCGTTCTTGGAATCGGGGTCGCGCTCATGACGAGTGAGTGTGGCTCTTTGCCCTTCGTTCCCAGAGCTATGCGCTGAGCAACTCCAAAACGATGCTGCTCGTCGACCACACTGAGACCAAGACGCTCAAATGCCACACCCTCCTCGAGAATGGCATGCGTGCCAACGAGACAGTCGATTTCACCGGTTGCAACAGCGCTCAGGATGCTCCTGCGCTGGGACTTGGTCATTCCCCCTGTCAGCGTAGCGACTCGCACCCCGAGAGGAGCAAGCATCTCCTGGAGGACGCGTCCCGTTTGCTCCGCGAGAATCTCAGTGGGACTGAGGACGGCGCTCTGGTATCCGGCCACCTTGGCAGCATACGCCGCGTACCCGGCCACCGCCGTCTTTCCTGAACCAACGTCCCCGTGGAGCAGCCGGTGCATCTGCCTCGGTCTGCGCACATCTCCCTCGATGTCTCGCATGGCTGCCGTTTGAGACGCAGTGGCAACGAACGGCAGCACCCCGACATAGCGCTCGACCGTTCCCGTGGGCAGGTCGAACGGGGTTCCCGGGACATCCTGTTCGGCATGCCTGCGCATCAGGACTCTCAGTTCAAAGAGAAACAGGCTATCGAACGCAAACCGGCTCCGNGCCTTTTCCGCCTCGTGTTCATCGGTCGGAAAGTGCAGGGAGCGATAGCTCCATGCGAGGTCCGGCAGCTTGAAGTGCGAAGCCACGTCCTGTGGCAGATACTCGGCGGCCGCAGAGGGAATCCGGCCTACGGCACGCCACACATGAGCCCTCAGCCCCTTCTGCGTAACGCCCGAGGTGAGGTGATAGAGTGGTACGATCCGGTTCAAATGCAGTTGGGCCGGCGGCGTTCCCGACTCCTCGAAAGCCGGCTGCATCAGCTGAGCCCCTTCGAACGAGTTCTCCAATCTCCCGTAGAAATCGTAGTCATGTCCGGCCTGAAGTCTGCTCCGCACGAACCGGTTGTTAAACCAGACGAGATGGAGCACGCGTCCGCCGGGGTCCCTGGCTGTGGCCTTGACCAGCAGAACCTTTCGTCGGATCTCAGTAACCGCCAGCAGACGTGCCTTGATGAGGACCATCTGCCCAAGCGACTCGCGCGACAGTTCCGTGGGATAGCGCAGGTCGAGGTAGCCTTTGGGGGCGTGCTGGAGAAGGTCCGCAATGCTGGCCACACCGAGTTTCCCCATGATCTCTCGGACCCGGGGTCCAACTCCCCAGAGCGTGGATACCGGTTCTTCGAGTACCTGCAGCAAGGCTTTCATGTTATCGGGGAGAGGCTTCGGCACGGGCACTGCACACGCCGGAGGCGCGCTTACATGCAGTGGCGACCTGGCAGTCGGCAACGTCGAGTTGTCCAGCAGGGCCAGAAGCGCGGAACACCTGTCTGCCCGCGCACGGTTCGACAGGAACTGATAATCGACCAGCAAGGACCGCAGCTCGTTCGATACGCCGCGCTCCGCTGCGGGTTGTGTCCGCGTGCAAGAGCCTTCAACAGTCGCAANGGCCAGCCGCGCAAACCCGCCTACGGCGGCATCATCATTACAGCCACGCTTGAGTTCCAGGCGCACCAGACCCCGCAGGAGCTCTTTCCACGTATCCGATTCGGCTGGACTGCCTCCGCTGCTCACTGGGTCGCTGATCCCGGGGATTGCCGCAACAGCCTAGGAGATGTCCGCAAGGAAGCTCGTACCTGCAACAGGTATCACTCCGAGGTACTCCGACACGGTGGCTCCAAGGTCCGCAAACGTTTCGCGGATTCCCAGGTATGTTCCACCACGGCGCGAGGGCGAGTACGCCAGAACGGGCACGTACTCACGTGTATGGTCCGTATGCGCGGTGAACGTCGGATCGCAGCCATGGTCGGCGGAGATGAACAGGATATCGTCATGCTTCATCGACCTCAGCAACTCGGGAATCTCCTCATCAAAACGCTCCAGAGCGACCGCATAGCCAGCCACATTGCGGCGGTGGCCGAAGAGCATGTCAAAGTCGACCAGGTTGGTGAACAGCAACCCTTCCCAGTTATTGGTCTTGACCAGCTCGATCGTCTTCTGGATGCCTTCCTCATTGCTGTGGATGTGGAAATGCTGCGTGAACCCCTCACCCGCAAACAGGTCGTAGGTCTTGCCGACGCCGATGACATCCATACCGGCCTTGCTCACCTGGGTCAGAGTGGTAGGACCCACCGGCTGAGCGGTAAAGTCGTGGCGGTCGGATGTTCGCACGAAGTTCCCGGGCGTTCCAGTGAAGGGGCGCGCGATGACACGACCGACCAGATTCTCGCCCTGCAGAATCTCACGCCGGCTGATTTCGCACATCTCGTACAGCTTGTCCAGAGGGATGATGTCGTTGTGGGCCGCAATCTGGAACACCGAGTCGGCGGACGTGTAGACAATCGGATAGCCGGTACGCATATGCTCTTCGCCCAGTTCCGCGATAATTGTGGTTCCCGATTCGGGTCGGTTGCCCAGAGCCTTGGTATTGAAGCGCTTTTCGAAGGCATCTATGACCTCAAGCGGAAATCCGTTGGGATACGTGGGGAACGGCTTTGTCAGTGTCAATCCCATCATCTCCCAGTGACCGCTCACAGAATCCTTCCCCTTGGCTTTCTCCTCCATGATCCCAAACGAACCCACGGGGCTGTCGAAGTGCAGGTCGAGCAGATACTTCAGGCCAAGTTCCTCGAGATGAGGGAGGTGAAACCCCGGTACGCTCTTGTAGATGTGGCGCAGTGTGTCCGAACCACTATCCCCATAGATGAATGCATCCTTGGCTGCGCCGATGCCGACGCTATCCAGAACAATGACGATTGCTCTCTTCTTCATGGTCTCTTCGTCCCTTCCTTTGCATTAGCGTCCTTCTCAGCCTGTCGATGCTGCCTGCGACGACGAGCCGGCCTCAGTACGAATTCGCCGAGGGCGGTGATACCGCCGGCGCCCATCTTGACATAGTGATCGAAAAAACGCCAGATCAGGATGAAAGCCCCCAGAATGCCATTCGGAACAAACGCTGCAAACAGGGCCACCGCGCCGAGCTCGGCTCCGACAGAAGCGCCGGGGGTGGGAAAATAGGATACGGCGATGTAGTAGATGAGGGTTGCCACAACAATCTGCGTGATCGACGACGTAACGCCAAGACCATACAGCAGGATGATCGGCGTCAGCACGAGGAGACCCCAGGAGACGAAACTGTAGGCCAGGCCTGTGACAAGCAGTGGCCGATTGGCCTTGATGGCTGTCTCTCGTGCACGCAGCGTATCCTTTACGAATTTCTCCACACGGCGCGCCAGTCGGTACCAGAACCTTCCTCGCCCGTTGAGGACCTCCGTCGGACGCTGAACCAGTCTTTCGACGTAGTCGTTGATCCACTGCAGCCGGATCAGGCAGAACACGAGGAAAGCGAAGTTGGCTACGTAGGCTGCCAGCCCGATGTAGAGGATGAGACGGAACCGGTTGCCGACCCCCAGGCTCCGGCCAGAGAAGAACAGCCAGACCGGCACAAAAACGAGAACGACCATCTGGGAAGCACCCGAGAGGATCGCCTTGATGGCAAACACCATCGTCGAATCCGCCACGTTGATTGAGTCGTCCTTGAACAGCATATAGATCTGGGCCGGCTCACCTCCGCCCGCCTCGAACGGTGTCACCCTGGCAAAGAACTCGCCCACGAGGATGTTGCGCATGGCGGTGCGGAACGCGATCCGCAGGCCGACCGAGTGAAGGATTGCCTGCAGCCGCAGCGCCTGAAAGACGATTTCAAGGAAGATGAGGACGACTGCGGCCAGGATATAGCCGGGATTGAGGGACCTCACTACTTTTACGACGTTCATCTGGTGCGAAATGAGTGAGAGAGCGAAGAAACCGAGTGCTCCGAATCCCAATGCTCCCAGAAGTTTCCAGACAATACTCCAGACGTTGGTGACCTTGGGACGATCGGGGGCTGGCGGCAGAGGTTGAGGGTGCCCAGTAACGACCTCGGGCTGACTGACNGCGTTATCCTCTGGGTTCAACGTGACAGGCTCGGTATGGTCACCGTGCGTCCCCGTCGCCGGGAGGCTCCCGTCTATGCGTTCTTCGCNAGTTGCCATAGCCGGTCCAGTTCGTCAGGAGATGCTGTCGAGATGTCGACCTGCTGCTGTGTCGCATACGCACGGACGCGACCGTATCGGTCGCGAAACTTGTCGAATGAGTGGCGCAGGGCCTTGACGGGGTTGACACCTGAAAGCCGCGCGACGTTGAGTGCAGAAAAGAGGACGTCCCCCAGCTCCATGGCCAGCGCATCTTCGTCCCTGGATGGAGCGTTCAGTTCCTCTCCCAATTCGCGGGACTCCTCGAGCAGCTTACCATAGGCCTGGTCCGCGGATTCGAAATCAAACCCGTCGGAACGGGCAGTCTCCTGGGACAGCAACGCGTTTTCGATGGACGAAAGCAGTTTTGCACTGTCGACAAAGTGTCTCTTCCGACCCTCCAGGGCCTTGAGCTTCTGCCAGTTCTCCAGCACTTGATCGCTCGATGCCACTGAAGTGCTGCCGAAAACGTGCGGATGCCTGAATGTCAGCTTGTCGTCAACGGTCCGAACCACGTCGCAGATATCGAATCCATCTTCCTCGCGGGCAATTTCCGACTGCATGAATACCTGCAGCAGCAGGTCCCCGAGCTCCTCTTCGAGGTTGTCCGCGCTGCCTCTCTGTATGGCGAGAGCCACCTCGTAGGACTCCTCCAGAAGCGTATCCAGAAGCGACACATGCGTCTGCTGGCGGTCCCATGGACACTTCTGGCGCAACTCGGCAATGAGCAGCCTGAACTCCTCAAGAGTCGTATACTGGGTGCCAACGAGGGGCCACAGAACGTCGACNAGCCGTATCGCCTCCCGAGTCAAGTCGTCGGCCTCGATTGTCGGAACATGAGACAGTCCAGGCAACCGGCCGAGAAGCCCCACAACAACGGACGTTATGTCGACGGGACACAAACAGATGATCATGCCATAGTGCCGACCTGCAAAACGTATCCACGTCAGGAAACCGAGCGCCTCTACCGGATCCAGCAGGGTTCGCACCGAGGTTGGCAGAAATCGGAGGCTGGAGGCCGATGCACAGACAAGCGCATCCATTCCAGCCGGCACCGCCAAGGCAAAGCGCCGTCCACTGTCGATCAACGACTGCAGGTGAAGGTCCTGCTCAGTAATGATGCGTATCTCATATTCTTCCATGGTCTCAGTGTACCGTTTCCGACCCCGAAAGCAACCGTAAAAGCAGTGAGAGTGACTCCTGGTCCGCACTCATGGGAAGGACCACCGAGTCCCGCACAGTTCGGGCTCCGACGACCTGGTCGACATGGGCGCGAAGGAACCGCCTGGCTGCTTCCTCACTGACGAATTCCAGAACAAGTACGTGCCCCGACTCTTTGACGGACGACACGCCGAGCGGAATCAGCGACAATTCCAGGCGCTTCAACGCAAAGATCCCCGATACCTCAGGAGGAAGAGCTCCATAGCGGTCGACGGTCCGCTCTTCGAGTGCTGTCAGATCCTGCCCGCCAGCCCGTTCGACAGCGTTGTAGAGCGCCAGCCGTTCTCCTGAGTCGGCCACATAGGACTCGGGGATGAAGGCGGACACCCCAAGAATGATCACGGGTTTTGCAACAGGCTCAGAGTACTGGCCCCGAACCCTCATGATCTCCTCCTCGACCATTGAGAGGAACATGTGGTACCCGACCTCGGAGAAGCGGCCGCTCTGCTTCACGCCCAGGACGTCACCGGCTCCGCGCAGCTCCAGGTCCTTGAGAGCGACCTGCAGGCCGGCACCGAAGTCCACAGCCGAGGCAATGGCCTCGAGACGCTTGAAGGCGACCGATTCGCGCATGACGCCATGGGAATGAAAGATATAGGCATAGGCATGACGTTGAGCACGACCTACCCTGCCACGCAGTTGATAGAGCTGGGCAAGTCCAAAGCGTTCTCCCTCGTCGACGATGATCGTGTTGACGTTGGGGAAATCGAGTCCTGCTTCGATGATGGTGGTCGATACGAGGATATCGTACTTGCCTTCGTAGAAGTCCAGCATGATCTGTTCCAGAACTTCACTTCTCAACTTCCCATGCGCCACTGCGATGCGGGCCTCCGGAAACAGTCGGGTGAGCAGCGCAAACCGGGCCTCGATGTCCATGATGCGGTTGTGGACAAAGTATATCTGCCCGTGACGCTCCAGCTCGGCGCGAACTGCCCGCGTCAACTGATCTTCGTCGAAGGGCATCAGGAACGTCCTGATGGGATACCGGCCTACTGGGGGTGTGTTGATGAGGGAGATGTCCCGGATACCAACGATTGACGATTCCAACGTGCGCGGGATGGGTGTGGCGCTGAGAGTCAGCACATCGACCTCAGCTTTCATCTTCTTGATCTTCTCCTTGTCCAGGACGCCGAAGAGCTGTTCCTCGTCGACAATCATCAGGCCGATGTCCTTGAAGTCCCCTGCCATGTTCAGGACCTTGTGCGTACCGACGGCGATGTCGACACCGCCCTCGTGCAGGAGCTTACGGTCGCCGCCAGTTCCCTGGAGCCTACCATCCTCGAGAACAGCGCAACCTTGTACCCAATCGGTTCGAAGCGTTCTTCCAGGTTGCGGAAGTGCTGCATCGCCAAGATGGTCGTCGGAGCGATGACGGCGACCTGTTTGCCGTTTGCGACCGCACGCGCCGCCGCCCGTATGGCGACCTCGGTCTTCCCGAAGCCCACATCCCCACACACCAGGCGATCCATCGGTTTACCCGCTTCCATGTCGGCGAGGACGTCGGCGATAGCCTTGGACTGATCGGGCGTCAACTCATAGGCGAACGCGTCGACGACCGGTATCTCCAACTCTGGATTCGGCTTGAACATATAGCCCTCGCGCGCATGGCGTTTGGCCGCCGTCTCGAGCAGTTCGTGGGCGATGCGCCGGGCATCGTCTGCAGCCTCCTTGCGCGCCCGTTTCCACTTCCTCGATCCTGGTTCGTCGAGGGTTATCTCCGTGCGGTCCCCAACATATTTCTCGAGATACCCCAGGCGTTCGACAGGCACGTGGAGCAGTGAATGATCCTTGTACTCCAGCGAGATATAGTCTCGCGTGACACCGTCGACCGTCATGGCGTTTATGCCCCTGAACATGCCGATGCCATAGTCCCGGTGGACGACGTAGTCGCCTTCGTGCAGGTCCTCGAGACGCGAGATGGCCTGGGAAAAACGCATCGTCTTCTTGGGACTCATCATGGCCTTCGGGAACAGTTCCCTGTCCGTCAGAACCATGAATCCGTCTGCGGCAAACCCCGCCGACAGGGAGCCCTTGATAACGGCAAGTCTTGCCATGACGTGAGGATCCTCGACCGTGTCCATTACCAGATGCCGTGCTTTGTCAGGATTCCATGACACGACGTCGATTGCGGTTTCTCCGGGGGCGTGAAGGCCGAGGTACTCGCTCAAGGAGCCTGACAGTGTCAGTGGAGGCAACTCGCGGGAGGCCGGCGNCAGGGCGTCCTGGGCTGAGACAGCCGTGAGAGAAATCGATCGGACGAAACGACCCAGAGCCCGTCTGGCAGTCTGCTCCACCTGATCGAGGGCGCTGGACGATGGCGCGAAGCCAGCCTGAATGGTCCGGTCGTAGAGTTCNCGCGCAGAGTCGAAGATCTGCGTCAGTTCGGCTTCGGGATCGACGTCGGCAAACAACGCTATGGCGCGGGGTCCGAGCAACCTGGCAAGACTTCCGCACATGCGCTCCGGATCTGCATACTGATAGAGAAAGTAGTTGACTCCCCTGCTGTTCGTCGTCGAAATGAAGGACTCCAGGTCCTCGAGAAACGTCGCATCCTGTTCCTCGGTTCCTCGGCTGNNCTCGTGCTCCTTCTTCCAGCGTTCCACAGCCACAGCGGCGAAACTCTGGCGGACCTCGCGATCCAGCAGGACGGGATAGGGCGGCAGGATTCCGACTGATGAGACAGGCTCGACTGACTGCTGTGTCACGGGGTCGAACAGCTTGATACGGCTTATGACATTGCCTTCAAGCACAATGCGCGCTGGGTACTCTCCGACCTGCGAGTACAGATCGAACACGTTGCCGCGCATGCTGAACTGGCTCATCTCGGTGACCGACGAAACCCCTTCATACCCCATCTGCAAGAGCCGGCGTGCCAGCAAGTGTGGGATGATGCGGTCCNCAACAGTCAGTGCAGAAACAAGCTCTGTGAAATCGCGAGCGGGGATAGATGGGTCGATGAGCCCCTGGGCAGTCGTGAAAACGACGGTCTCTGCATGAGCATAGATTTGCTCAAGGGCTCGGGCTCGGGCGAACGACAGTGGACGCGAGTACTGCGAGTACTCCATGAGCTCGACACCCAGCTCGGGCAGGACCACGAAGGGGCGCCCGCCGGCGCCCGCCCCGGAGATGCCGCGGACCATCGAAGACAGTTCCTCCGCACGGTCGACGCTTGGACAAACGACCACGAGGGGTCGAGGACAAACTGTGACCAAAGCCGCCAGCAGCAGCTGCCGATAGCCGCTCGATGGACTGGACACCGTGATGGAGCCTGGTTGTTCCAGCAGCTGCGCTAGTCTGGCGAACAGTTCGGGAGCGCTGNCCTGTGCCTGCTGCAGCAACAGGTCGAAGGAACCAGACTGCATCAGTCGTTGGCCACCTTGCGGTTGAACATGTCCTGCGCAGCCATCAGCCCATCACAGACGATGGTTCGGACGACAGCCGGCGACTTCGCAATGACATCGATGATAGTTGGCCACTCGGACCTGGAGAATCTTGACAGCACGAAATCGATGACGCCCTCCTTGCTGCGTGGCTTTTCGATACCGACACGGACCCGCACAAATCCCTTACCACCACAGTTGTCGGCAATCGATCGGACCCCATTGTGACCTGCGGCTGTGGCGTTGAAACTCACTCTGACAGCGCCGACCGGCAAGTCCATCTCGTCATGNATCACGATAAGATTCTCGAGAAGAATATTGCGTTCCTTCATCATTGGAGCGATAGCGACCCCNGAACTGTTCATGAACGTCTGAGGTTTCACCAGTACTATCCTGACGGGTTCCGTCCCGTCACAGAGAGTCACGTCGACGGCTGCCCAGTGCGCCAGTCGATTGTGGTTAAACCTGTGAACCTTGAACGAATGTGNGAGAGCGTCGAGAGCCATGAAGCCCACGTTATGCCGTGTCTCATCGTATTCGGACCCCGGGTTGCCCAGTCCTGCAATCATAATCGTTTTCACAGATGGTATACTACTCGGGAGAGGCNCGATTTCAAGCTGTGAACGGTTGACAGGAGCCTCGAACACCGTATACTTTCTTCGCATTGGTCGGGTTCCCTAAGCGCTGAAAGGCCGCCTCGACCGAGCAATTCCTCGTGGAGGTAGTCTATGTACGCTGTAATTGAAGCAGCAGGAAGGCAGTATCGGGTCGAGCTCGGCGAGACCGTCAAGATGGAAAAAATCACCAGCGAACCTGGTACGCCGATCGTGTTTGACAAAGTCCTGGTCGTCACCACTGACGCCGGCACTCAAATCGGCAAGCCCTACGTCCTGGACGCGAGGGTCAGCGGTACGATCGTTCGTACCACGCGCGACCGCAAGGTCCGTGTCTTCACCTACAAGAACAAGACGACGCACAAGAAACTCATAGGGCACAGACAGACATCGACCTACGTGAAGATCACGGAGATCGGGTAAGAGGGGCGGTGAACAATGGCACACAAGAAAG
>JGIcombinedJ21911_10000428_pt1 | contig 13383 bp, 10 predicted proteins | sample BarGraNGADG00211_FD_21911 | JGI IMG/M metagenome (IMG submission 21911)
GCCGCACAGGAGGCGCTCGACACGGCGCTGGAGATCCTCAACGCCGGTCACGCGCTGGGTATCTATCCGGAGGGGACGCGATCGCGTGATGGTCGCCTCTATCGCGGTCGCACCGGCGTGGCCTGGCTGGCGTTGACCGCCGGATGCCCGGTCGTGCCGGTGGCGCTCTCAGGCACGCAGGACATCCAGCCGGTGGGCTCACGACTCCCACGTATCCGCAAGATCGCCATCCGCTTCGGGAAGCCGCTCGACTTCAGCTACCTGCAGGGGGCAAAGCCCGGCCCGGCCAGACGTGAGGCCACCGACGCGATCATGGCGGCCATCCACGAGCTGTCGGGCCAGGAGCTCGCCCCCCGCTACAACCAGCCGCCCGCGCGCTGACAACCACGCTCTGCTCACTTGAGGCCGCTTTGCTCAGTTCAGACCGCTCCGGGTGGGAGAAACTGGCCCAGGGAGCGGCCTGAACTGAGTAAAGCTCGGCGGACGTCAGGTCTCGGATGCCGGGAGCTGTCCTTCGCCGATCTGCAGGGCGATCCGCACGATCTCACGGCGCCCGACCTCTCGGCTGGTGTCGACAGCCACCACCGGCCCCAGTCCCATCGGCCGCGCCGAGGCCTGGACCTGCTCCCAGAAACCGTCCAGACCAACCTGGGATCCGTGAACAGCGTGGCGCTGACCTCTCACCACGCGGCTCTCGTAGCGGCGCCGGGCAACCGCGACTGGCACGTCACACCAGACCTCGGGGACCTTCGCCGCATCCAGTCGGGAGCGGCCAAGCCCCGCGGTCACGAACCCTGCGTCATGCGGCCAGAACCAGCTCTCAACCACCCCGCCGATAGTCGAGTCTTCGAGCAGCGCCCACAGCGCGCTGGTGGCGCCGGCCCCCAGCGCCGATCCGGGGGTTCCGTCGTGTGCCACAAGCTCGATGGGCAGTGCGTCGGCCACGCTCTCTTTGACGGCGTCCTTGGAGAACAACGGGATCCGAAGCTCAGCGGCAAGCTCGCGGGCCAGGGTCGTCTTGCCTGAGCCGGGTACACCGTTGACCAGAACGACGACCCGTCGGCCAGCCGATGGTGCGTACGGCTGTGCCGGCCACTGGTCGCGCAACACGACGTAGGACACGTGGTCCTGCCAGGCATGACTGCCATCCGCGCCCGGGAGCCAGAGCATGCGAGGCGAGAAGCCCTCGCGCTGAAAGCCCAACGACCGCAACAGTCCTGCCGAACGCGCGTTGCCCGGCTGGACTGCGGCCATGACCCGGTGCAAACCCATGCCGCCGGAATTCTCAGGTCTGAAGGCCAGGTCGAGGACCAACCGCAGCCCTTCGGCGAAGAGCCCACGTCCGGCATACGGGTCATAGGCGTCGTAGCCCATGGCTGCGGACTCGAATCGACCTCGCATCACGTCGGTGACGTTGACCTTGCCCACGATGTCGTGATCGCCCTCGGGCGTCCGGGCGTGGATGAGGAACGTGCGGTGGTCACGCGACTGTCGTGACAGGTGTCTTACGAGGTCGTCAGGATCGACCGGGTTCCATCGGGACAGCCGTGGACGCGACTGCTCAACGGCAAGCCGGTATGCCGCAATGTCCTGCGCGCCAACGGTGCTGACCCGGACGCGATCGCCTCTGGCCTGAAGTTCTCCCGTCTCAGAGGACAACCTTGCCTCGCAGAACGATGTGCTCCGGCGCCGCGAGGGCCCCAATGTCGAGACGTGGATCCGATTGGTAGACAACGAGATCAGCGCTTGCACCCTCGACCACACCTGGCCTGCCCAGCCACGACCGGGCACCCCAGCTAGCGGCGGTCAGGACCGCGGTGGTGGACAAGCCCGCCTTGACGAGCTCGGCGGCCTCCCGGGCAACCAAGCCATGCGGAAGCGAGCCGCCGGCGTCGGTGCCCAGATAGATGGTCACGCCCGCGTCATGTGCTGCAGCCACGGTCTCGTAGCGGCGCGCATGCAGGTCTCGCATGTGCGCGGCATAGGCCGGGTATCTGCCCTCGGCGCTGGCTGCGATCGACGGGAAGGTGTCGATGTTCACCAGGGTCGGAACTATCGCAATGCCTTGTGCAGCAAAGGAGCCGATGGTATCCGGCTCGAGTCCGGTCGCGTGCTCGATGCAGTCGACACCCGCGGCGGCAAGGTCGCGCAGGGACTCCTCACCGAAGCAGTGGGCAGTGACGCGAGCACCCTCTTCGTGCGCGGCGGCGATCGCGGTGACCAAGGCCTCCCGCGGCCAGCAGGGGCTGAGATCACCGGTGTCGCGGTCGATCCAGTCGCCGACGAGCTTGACCCAGCCGTCACCGCGACGCGCCTCCTGACGGACATACCGGGCCAGATCCTCCGGTTCGATCTCATGGGCGTAGTTGCGGATGTAGCGGCGCGTCCGCGCGATGTGCCGACCAGCTCTGACGATCCGCGGCAAGTCATCACGGTCGTCGATCCATCGGGTGTCGGCCGGAGAACCAGCATCTCGCAGCAACAGGGTGCCGCCGTCCCGCTCGGAGACCGCCTGCTTCTCACTGGTGGCGTCATCCACTGCGCCGTGAGCGCCGAGCCCCACATGCGCATGCGCGTCGACCAGACCCGGCAGGACCCAGCCCTGCACGGTCTGGACATCCGCGCCAGCCGTCGGGGCGGCATACGTGATCGTGCCCCCGACCACCCAGAGCTCGTCGCGGACCTCCTGCGGTCCGACGAGCACGCTTCCCCTGATGTGAAGCACCGGCGCAGTCATGTCCGCGACCCTACCGACGCGGCGGGACGTATGCCGTGCGGGCGCCCGTCAGCGGTACTCAGGGCATCAAGGTCGTGTTGACCGACCACTGAAGAAGCCGGGTGGACTACGAGGGAGCCTGCCCCTACCGTCGCGTCATGGCGGCTTCATCAACGGCAGACCTGGCAACGAGGCTTGTCGAGCGCTGCGCGAACCTCGTTCGCGGACGCAAGGCCGTCCTGGTCGGCGGCGTCCTTGCCGGGGCAACCCGGCGGGTGCGTCAGCTGCGCGAATGGGGCGCCGAGGCGGTTCTCGTGGTCGCCGACGGCGTCGGCACCGGTGATCTGCCAGCACCGGATGAGGCCATTGCGGTCGTCGTGCCCAACCCCGAGCTCGCGACTCTGAGCGAGGAGGCAGCCGGCTGGATCTCGTTCGCCGCCGACCCACCCGCGGAGGCGCGCGAGGCAGTCGAGGCCTTCGACCCCAACGGGGCTGCCCTCTGCCTCCTGAGTCCGTTCGCCATCGTCGAGCTGTATCTCGGCCGCGACTCGCTCGGCGGCCGGCCACGGTCGTTCTTCGCGCTTGAGGACAAGAGCCTCAACGACGCGCTATGGGATGCCGCAGGCGTGCAGCGCTCGCCAGCCCGAGTGGTCGATGCCGATGCGGCCGATGTGCGGGCCGCGGCGCACGACCTCGACGCCGGAGACGGCACCGTGTGGTCAGCTGACGCCTCACAGGGCATGAACGGTGGCGGTGACCGCGTTCGCTGGGTGGTCACCGATGACGATGCGCAGACGGCTCTCACGACGCTGCTCCCGGTTTCGGCCAGGATCCGTGTCCAACCGTTCCTCGAGGGAGTGCCGTGCAGCATCCACGGATTCGTGCTGCCAGATGGAGTGGCGGTGTTCCGTCCCGTCGAGCTGGTGGTGCTGCGTTCCATGTCACCGCGGCGTTTCATCTACGCCGGCATCTCGACCTGCTGGGACCCCTCACCTCCGGACCGCGACGAGATGCGTGAGGTCGCCCGCCGGGTCGGCCAGCACCTGCAGACCGAGCACGACTACCGGGGCGGTTTCTCGGTCGACGGCGTCTTGACCACCAACGGATTCCGGCCCACCGAGCTCAACCCTCGCTTTGCGGGCGGGCTGTCGACCATCGCCAAGAGTGTTCCCGAGCTGCCGCTCGACCTGCTCCAGATGGCGACGATCCGGGCCATCGACATGGGCGTCCTTGCAGGGCAGCTGGAGGGGCTGCTGCTCCCCGCCGCTGACGCTCAGCGTTATGGGTCGACCTACTACGTCATCACGGCACCGGGCCCCGCCGAGACTGAGAGCGTCGACGTCACGGGCGGTCCGGATGGCCTGAGCGTCGCTGTGTTCGGCGACCTCGTGGTCGGCACGGTGGAGCATGGGCCGGCCAACCTGGGCAGCCTGATCCGGTTCACCCCTGCCGAGATGACTCCCGGGATGCGCATTGCGCCGTATGCCGTCGCGATGTTCGCGCTGGCCGACCAGTTATGGGGCACCGGGTTCGGTGCGCTCCAACCCGCCCCAGACGTCCGTTAGCCTCCCGGACTGCCCCGACCTCCTACTGGACACCGCCAAAGCACCGTTTCATGACCGCCAGGAGCCCCAAACGGTGCCCGCGAGGTGTTCGGCCGCGGAAGGGGGATGGCGGATTCTGGCGGTCATCAACCGGACGCAGGGCGAGATGGTTTGCGGGCCTTTTCGAGTCGCTCCAAGATCGTCGCTGCCGGAGTCGCGCCGGGCGCATCGCGGGTGGCGGCAAGCTCTCGCGCCAGTCGCTGGAGCAGTTCGTTGGCGGGTGTCGGAACGCCGTGCATCCGGCCGAGAAGCACGATCTCGCCGTTGAGGTAGTCCGTCTCTATGTCGCCGGTACCGCGACGCAGGCTTTGCCATGAGGACCCACCGGGCCGGGTCTGCCCTTCGATCTGGCCGCGTTGGAGGAGATCGCCTCTTCGGGTCCGATCCTCCTCCTCGGTGGCGACCTCTCGCCCCGCGGCGGACAGCACCGCTTCACCCTCGGCGAGAAGCATCTCCTCAAGTGGTCCTGGGCGCTCGTCGGGACCGCATACGGCCTCGACGGCGTTGCCGAGGTTGGTCAGCAGCTTGCGGTGCTTCCAGCGGAGAATGTCCTCCACGGGATAGGAGCTGAACGTCGCAGCGCGAAAGTCGGCGGCGACCGCCTCGCTGACCTCGTCGATCCCGACGGGGTAACGGCCCACGTCCAGGAGGCCGGTCACCGGCGTGGACCAGGCCTGGACCACGCCAGGCTCGAGGTGGCTGGTGGGGCAAGCGACGCTCACCGCCTGCACGTTGGGGAACATACGCAAAGCGGCCGGTTCGTTGGCAATTCCGTTTTGCAGGCACACGATCGGCGTCTCAAGCGGAGCAACTGCGGCGAGCTCGGAGAGCGCGGCCCGGGTGTGTTGGCTCTTCATGGCCATGAGTACGACGTGGCTCTTGTGCCAGTCGATCTCACGGGGATGGCCCACTGTCGCAACGCGAACCGTATCGGTGCTCGCCGGTGACTCAAACCGCAGTCCTCGACCTTGCAGCGCCTCGAGATGCGCGCCGCGGGCAATGAGCGTGACGTCGTATCCAGCTTGGGACAGGCGGCCACCGACGACCGCCCCGATCGCCCCGGCGCCGAACACCACATAACCCATCGGCTCAGCCTGCCAAGCCACTGACAAGCACGGCGCCGCGCAATGTCGTGAACATGTCGTCCCAGAACGGGTAAATGGCCCCCCCGTGTCCGGCTCCGGGGCGAATCACCAGCGTGGAGAGGGCTATTCGTTCGTGCAGCCAACGGCCGTGATCGGGCGACACGAGCCGGTCCTCGTCGCCGTACCAGAGCCAGGTTGGGCTGCTCACCGCTGCCAGGTCGAGGTCCCAGTCGCCTCCCCACGCCAAGTTGTCGCGGGCATAGCCGTCGTACGACGTCAGTGCCTCCCGCAGATCAGCCGCCCACACGGCACGCAGCTGCGGAGTAAAGAGCTCGCGTTCTTTGTCGGGGACCGGCCGGATGAACTCGTCCATCATCGCGTCGTCGTCGAGCTTGAGCATGGACGCGTACTCCTCCGTCGCAGACCGTCGGCATGCCGCCAGCGCGGCCTCGACGTCACCAGCGTCGGCCAGCTCCAGAACTGCTCGATCCTCGGGGTTGGTCCCGGGTGGGTCGATCAGTCGCCATGGTCCGATGCCAACCGCGACGCCCACCGCCGCGACCCTGTCGGGTGCCAGCGCGCCACACGCCAGCGCGTACGGGCCGCCACCCGACACTCCCAGAACCGCGAACCTGTTCAGCCCCAAGGCATCCGCGAGCGCCAGGGTGTCCTCGGCGACCGACGAGAGGCTGGTGGGCACGTCTGGCGCGGCGCCGTAACCCGGACGGTTTGCCGCGATCAGGCGCACTCCCTGGCGCACTGCGGCGTCATGTCCCAAGACTGCCTGCAACCGGCTCGACGGCGTGCCATGGAGGTAGATGACGGGCACCCCGCCCGGATCGCCGCCCGTCCAGACGCTCAGCTGGCGACCGTCCGGCAGGTTGATGGAGAGGTCCATGCCTGGAGCCTATTTGCCGAGGAACCGCTCGAAGCCCTTCGGCAGCTCGATGTCGGCCGGATCTGCCGCCCCCGCCTGCCCTGTCGACCCCGCCGCATCCTGCCCGGCCGGCATACCGAAGGCGCTGTTGACCGCGGCGACGCGCGCACCCGAAGCCTTGTCCGCCAAGGCCTTCTCCTCCTGGGCGCGCTTGGCCGGGTTGCCGCTCTTGCCCTTCTTGCGTTGCTGGCCCTTGGCGGCCTTCTTCNCNCCGNCCATGCCGGGAATCGCGGGCATCCCGGGCATACCTCCGCCACCGCCTCGACGCAGCGAACGCATCATCTTCTGCGCCTGACCGAAACGCTCGAGCAGTCCGTTCACCTCGGACACCGACACGCCCGCCCCTCGTGCGACGCGAGCCCGACGTGAGCCGTTGATCTGCTTGGGATGGGTGCGTTCGAAGGGCGTCATGGAACGCACCATGGCCTCGACCCGGTCGAACTCGCTCTCGTCGAGGGAGTCGAGCTGGGCGCGCATCTCACCCATGCCGGGCATCATCTTGAGCATGGCCTTGAGCGAGCCCATCTTCTTGATNGCNGCCATCTGGTTCAGGAAGTCGTCGAACGTGAAGTCCTCGTCCTCCATGAACTTGCGNGTCATCTCGGCGGCCTGATCGCGGTCGAAGGCCTTCTCGGCCTGCTCGATCAGCGTCAGCACNTCACCCATGTCCAGGATGCGCGAGGCCATCCGGTCNGGGTGGAAGACCTCGAGGTCGCCCACCGCCTCACCGATCGAGGCGAACATGATCGGCCGCCCGGTGACCTTGGCCACCGAGAGCGCGGCACCACCGCGGGCGTCGCCGTCCAGCTTGGTCAGGACCACGCCGGTGAAGTCCACGCCCTTCTGGAAGGCCAGGGCGGTGTCCACAGCGGCTTGGCCGATCATGGCGTCGATGACGAACAGGACCTCGTTGGGCGAGATCGCCGCCCGGATGTCAGCGGCCTGTTGCATGAGGTTCTCGTCGATCGCCAGACGACCGGCGGTGTCGACGATGACGACATCGTGCTGCTTGGCTCGCGCCTCCGCGAGACCTTGGCGGGAGACCGTGACCGGGTCGCCGAAAGACCTGGTGCCATCACCGGACTCGGCGCCGGCGTCATAGCCCGAAACGTTGCCGCGNTCGGGTGCGAAGACNGGGANNCCGGCTCGCTCACCGACGACCTGCAGCTGGGTCACGGCGTTGGGCCGCTGAAGGTCAGCGGCGACCAGGATNGGCGTGTGGCCCTGGTCCTTGAGCCANTTGGCGAGCTTGCCGGCCAACGTGGTCTTGCCGGAGCCCTGCAGGCCCGCGAGCATGATGACGGTCGGGGGGTTCTTGGCGAACTCGATCCGGCGGGTCTGTCCGCCCAGGATCGTCACGAGCTCCTCGTTGACGATCTTGACGATCTGCTGGGCCGGGTTCAGAGATCCGCTGACCTCGGCGCCCAGGGCACGTTCGCGAACGGCGCCGGTGAACTCGCGCACGACAGGCAGCGCGACGTCGGCATCGAGCAGCGCAACACGGATGTCGCGAATCGTCGCGTTGACATCCGACTCGGACAACCGGCCCTTGCCGCGCAGGTTCTTGAAGGTGACAGTCAGACGGTCAGACAGGCTCGTAAACACCAGGCAAGGTTATCGGTCCGCCGGCGGTGCCTCGTCGCATGCGTCCATCAGCATCGAGATCGTCTGGGCGACCCGCGCCGGCGCCAGGGCCCTTCCCCCGAACTCGGTCACATAGAACGTGTCCAGGGTCTGTCCGGCGTACGTGGCGATGTGGGCGCTGTGCACCGTCAGCCCGGCGCGGGCAAACGCCATACCAACTTCGTGCAGAAGCCCTGGGCGGTCGTGAGCGCGGATCTCGATCACCGTCGAGTCCTGCGAGGCGTGAGGCACGACCATGGCCCGGGTCGGCGTTCGGGTGCCCGCCCCGACCAGACTCGCCGCGACCGTGCGGCGGCGCTCCAGCGCACGCAACGGCTCACGGTCACCCTCGCTGAGGCTGGCGAGCGCGCGCACGATGGTGGGGGCGTCAGGGGCGTCGCCGCTTGGTGTGTCCACCTGCCACTGGTTGGCCGCGATGCCCTCCTGGGTGCTGACGCGCGCGCCACGTACAACCAAGCCCTGCGCCGCGAGCAGACCCGCAGTATCGGCGAACAGACCCAGGCGGTCGCGGTCGAAGATGTCGATGCGGTAGGCGCCGCCGATGGGATGAACCACCACGCGCCGCTCCCCCGCCGTCACCTCGGCCACGATCTCCGGCGACAGCAGGTCGTGGGCCTCGTCCAGCCGTGGATCGGGCCCTCTGTCAGCTCCCAGGGCCACACGTGCGCCGACGACGAGCTGTTGGAGCAGCCGGGCCCGCCAGTCGGTCCACGCTGCGGCGCCCACCGCGGACGCGTCCGCCTCGGTGAGGGCCCGAAGGAGCTCCAGGACGTCCCTGCGGCCGGTGACCGCGTCAGTCACGGCCGAGATCGTCTGCCGGTCCGTCGGGTCGCGCCTGGTGGCCAGCTCGATCAAGGTCAGGTGCTGGCGGGTGAGCAGCTCGACGACCTTCACCTCGCCCTCGTCCAGGCCCAGCCGCCGGGCGACCGTGGCTGCGAGCGGCGCGCCGGTCGAGGAGTGGTCGTGGGCGCCGGCGATCTTGCCGATGTCATGCAGCAGTGCCCCCAGCAGCAGCAGATCTGGCCGCTCGACGTCGAGCATCAGGCCGGTCGCCTGCACGACCGTCTCGATCAGGTGCCGGTCGACCGTATGTCGGTGAACGACGTTGCGCTGTGGTCGGCTCCGCACCGCCGCCCACTCAGGCAGCCACGAGTCGATCAGGCCCGCAAGGTCCAGTCCCTCCCACACCGGGATCAGCCCCGGACCCGCGGCAAGCAGGTCGACGAACAACGACCGGGCCACCGGACTCCATGGCGTCGAGATGGCCGGAGAGTGCGCAGCCAGATTGGCAAGAGTCGCCGTGGCCAGGGGCAGGTTGGTACGGGCCGCGGCGACGGCGGCCCGAAGGACCAGCAACGGGTCACGGGAGGGGTCGAGGTGGGCTCCGAGCACCACCTCCCCGTCGTGCTCGAAGAGTCCAAAACCCAATGGTTTCAACACAGGTCGTCGCGGACCGACCCGCAGGACGCGCGCCCGCTGGGACTGGGCGGCACGGCGTACCGTTCCGTCGATGGCGTAGCTGATGGTTCGCGCGGCAGTGCCCACAGCGGCCAACATCGCATCGGAATCGGCATATCCCAGCAAGGCGGCGACGGCGTCGTGGTCCTCGAGTCCCAGGCGATCGCGACCGCGACCGGTCACGACGTGCAACGCGTCCCGAGTGTCCAGCAACGTGCCGTATGCCGTGTCGACCTGCCCGTGAGGGCGATCGGCCAACCACGCTGCCGTCAACGCCCGGAGAATCGTCATGTCACGCAGTCCTCCGCGGGCTTCCTTCAGCTCTGGCTCGATGGTCTGCGCGAGGTCCCCGTGGCGACGGTGGCGTGCCTCGAGCGACTCGACCAGCTGCGGCAGCCGGCGACGGGCGTTGGCGCGCCAGTCGTGCGCCACCGTCGAGCGTGCCGCCGCGACGACCTGCTCGTCGCCGGCCACCAGCTCGAGATCCAGCAGCCCGACCGCGGCCGACAGGTCGGCGGCGGCAGCGCTCCGGCACTGGCCGACGGTCCGGACGCTGTGGTCGAGCTTCGCGCCGGAGTCCCAGATCGGGTACCAGATGCGATCGGCCAGGGAGATGACAGCCTTGTCCGACAGCGAGCGTCCGTCGTGCAACAGCACCAGGTCGAAGTCGCTGAGTGGTCCCGCATCGCCGCGGGCCAGGCTGCCGACGCTGGCCAGGGCGACACCCTGCGTACGAGCTCCATCTGTTGCCGCGTCCCAGACCTCACGGATCCAGCTGCGGCTCAGATCACCGATCGCCGAGCGGCGCGCCTCGCCGGCACCCGGGTCGGTGAAGCCCCGGGTGCGGGCGAGCTCCAGGCGTCGCTGGTTGACGTCCACCTTCTTGTCCGCCTTCTGCGTCTGTCTGAGTCCCAACATGAGATCCCGCCTCCATGAGATACCGCCTGCTACAACGCGTCCAGACCGTGTTCGCCGGTGCGCACCCGGACCACGTCCTCGACCGGAACGGTCCAGATCTTGCCGTCGCCGATCCGTCCGGTCTGCGCGGCCTTGAGAATGACCGACACCACGTCGGGTGCGTCGACGTCGTCCACAACCACCTCCACCCGCACCTTCGGGACGAAGTCGACCGTGTATTCCGCACCTCGGTAGACCTCGCTGTGGCCGCGCTGGCGCCCGTACCCGCTCGCCTCGCTGACCGTCATACCGGTGATGCCGAAGGCCTCCAGGGCCTGCTTGACCTCATCCAGCTTGAAGGGCTTGATGATCGCGGTGACCAGTCTCATGACGATGCTCCCTGTTTGGTGGACGTGGCCGCCGAGGAGGCCGGGGCGGTGCTGTGTGACCCGAACAGTGCGGCTCCGGCGTGCGAGAAACCGCCGCCGCCGAGAGAACCGAGATCGTACGACGTCTCAGCGTGCTGATCGAGGTCTATGCCGGCCACCTCGCCGTCGTGATCGATGCGGAAGCCCATGGTCTTGTGCAGTGCCAGGCCGATCACACCGGTGACCAAGAAGGAGTAGAGCAGCACCGCGCCGGCGCCGACCACCTGACGCCACAGCTGGTCCGGGCCGCCGCCATAGAAGAGCCCATCCACTGCGGCCGGGGCGGACGCCGATGCGAAGAAGCCGATGGCGATCGTGCCCACGAGTCCGCCGACCAGGTGAACGCCGACAACGTCGAGGCTGTCGTCGAACCCGAGGCGGAACTTCAAGCCGACCGCAAGTGCACACAGGACGCCGGCGAGGATGCCAATGGCCACGGCGCCCACCGGGGTCACTGCCGAGCACGCCGGTGTGATGGCCACGAGGCCTGCCACGACGCCGGATGCGGCACCGAGCGACGTCCCGTGGCCGTTGCGGATCCGCTCTGTGGCCAGCCACGCGATGCACGCGGCTCCAGTGGCTGCAAGGGTGTTGACCCAGGTCACCGCCGCGGTGTTGTTGGCGCCCAGCGCAGAACCGGCGTTGAACCCGAACCAGCCGAACCACAGCAGCCCAGCGCCGACCATCACGAGGGTCATGTTGTGCGGCCGCATCGGGTCCTTGGCAAAACCGATCCTCTTGCCGAGGATGAGGGCCAGGACCAGGCCTGCGGCTCCGGCGTTGATGTGAACCGCCGTTCCACCGGCGAAGTCAATCGTCTTGAGCGAGTTGGCGATCCAGCCACCCTTGGCCGCCGCGAAGCCGTCGAAGGCGAACACCCAGTGCGCGACCGGGAAGTAGACGATCGTCGCCCACACGACGGTGAAGACCAGCCAGGTCGAGTACTTCGCACGGTCCGCGATCGCCCCACTGATCAGGGCCACCGTGATGATGGCGAACACCGCCTGGAATGCCACGAACGCCATGGTCGGGATGGTCCCGACCACCGACTTCGCGCTGAGCAGGTCGCTCAGGCCGAAGTGCTGGAACGGGTTCCCGACGAGCCCGTGCCAGGACTGACCGAACGCCTCGCTGTAGCCCCAGAGAACCCAGGCGACGCTGATCGTCGCCATCGCCCCGAAGCTCATCATCATCATGTTCAGGACGCTCTTGGCCCTGACCATGCCGCCGTAGAAGAGGGCCACCCCCGGCGTCATCAGCAGCACCAGTGCGGCACTGACGAGGACCCAGGCGGTGTCGCCGCTGTTGATTTCCATGAGAGAAACCATGCAAGTCATCGGTTTCGGATCGTGCCGCCGTTTGTTACATCCGTGTTAGCAATGCACAGTCAGGTAAGGATCAGGTAACTCACTGCTCGTCATGCTCCACCAAGCGCAGCACTGAGCGCGGCCTCGTTGTCGCTGACCCATGCGGCATCACGCCGCGCGCTGTCCGCCACCCCTGACTCGAGCAGTTTCACGAAGGCCGGGTCACCTTGCACTGCAAGCCTTTCGAGCCCCTTGGCGTGAGCCTCCATGATCGTCTGTATGGCGGGCAGCAACCGCGAGCGGTCCTCAGGGTCCGGGTCATAGGCCCCGACCAGAGCGCCGAGACGCACAGCCGAAGCCTCGAGGGACCCATCCCCGAACACATGCCCAACGGCTGCCCGATCGCTCCACAACGGCGTCCACGACCAGCAGGTGAAGGCCAGATCTTCCATTGGGTCACCCGGCGCGCAGAAGTCCCAGTCGATGACGGTCAGGCCACCGTCGGGCCGTCGAATCGCGTTGTAGGGCGCGACGTCGTGGTGCGCCACTACCTCACCGGCGTTCAATCGACGCCCCCGAGCCATCCGCCACGGCAGGGTCTCGGCGGGTTCGAACCCACGTTGTGCGTCGTGGAACCGGACCAGCCAGTCTCCAATCGCCATACAGGCGTCGACCGTCCGAAACCAGTCGGGCAGGGGAGCCGGGTCGTAACTCCCCACCTCACCAATGACGAACGGAAGGATCTCGCGGCCTTGGTCATCGATGCCCTGGACCGTCGGGGCATCGGCGAACCCGACCGACGTCAGGTGCGCCAGCAGCGCGTGGACGGCCGGTGTCCAGCGACCCGTATGGCGACGCACCGTGTCACCAACCCGCACGACGACACTGGTGTTGCCACCGTGAAGGATCTGTTCAACGTGCGAGTCGTCGGCCGACGCTTCTGCGGCTGGCGTCTCATCCATGGGTCAGGAAATCAGGGCATCGACGAAGGCCTCGGGGTCGAAGGGTGCCAGGTCGTCGGGGCCCTCGCCGAGGCCGATCAGCTTGACCGGTACGCCGAGCTTGCGCTGAACGGCCACGACGATGCCGCCCTTGGCTGTGCCGTCGAGCTTGGTCAGGACGATGCCGGTGACGTTGACGACCTCGGCGAACACCTCGGCCTGACGCAAACCGTTCTGTCCCGTCGTTGCGTCCAGCACCAGCAGCACCTCATCGATGGGGCTCAGCTTCTCCACAACCCGCTTGACCTTGCCGAGCTCATCCATGAGCCCGACCTTGTTGTGCAGACGGCCGGCCGTGTCGATCAG
>JGIcombinedJ21911_10000430_pt1 | contig 13364 bp, 10 predicted proteins | sample BarGraNGADG00211_FD_21911 | JGI IMG/M metagenome (IMG submission 21911)
GGGCCGCCAAGTCTGCTTCGCCCGAGGGCATCGTGCGCCAGCTTGTTCAGATCATCGAGCACAGTCTGGCCGAGGATGCTTGTACGCAGGAGGTCCTTGCCGCTGCCACGGAACTGGGTGTCCTGGATCCGTTGGTCGACCGCATCACCGAGGGCCCGGACATGTCGAAGGCCCCGGCGCTGGAGGCTGCGATCGTCGAACGGCTGGGGCGTACCGCTGTCGATGAATCCACATTCCTGAACAACGATGGCCTGTTCCAGCGTGTCACGCTCAGTGTGGAGAAGTCGGCCATTCTGCGTCGCGTGCTGGCGAACGCCGTCAACCCGACGGTTCGGCGGAAGGTCCTCCAATCCCTGCTTGTCCTGGGAACGCCCAACATGGCTGAGTTCACCGAACTGGTGGGGCTGATGGCCAAGGAGCATGATGCGAGCAACGCCGCCTATCTCATCCAGTACCTGGTGGACCACCGGCAGGAGGTCACGGATGGCCAGTTGCTGCTGGAGAAACTTGCCCGTCTCGTCCCCACAGACTTCGAGAGCAGATATGGGCTGGGTCTGGCGGCCGAACAGCTCGGGGTTCACGATGCCGCTGCAGAGTGCTTTGTTGCTGCCATCCGTGCTCATCCCGGAGATCCCGACACTGTGGAGCATGCCTTGAAGGCGATTCTCGCATCCGGCAACTATGACCTCATCGCCGACGCGACCTCGCTGTCGCAGCTGTCTCCTGCCGATGTCGAAGGCCTGGTGGACAAAGCAGCCGCCGAGACGCCTGGCACCACTGCCGGTTCGGCCGAGCAGCGCCTGATATCTGCATGGACCGGATTCGCGGGTAGTCGTTACGAAGAGGCGGTCGCGATGAGTTCCCGCACCCTTCGAGGCGGAGGAGACCTTCGGTTCTACCTGCCCATGGCCCTTGCATTCGTCCACCTTGGATTGCCCGAACTGGCGACCCGGGAGCTCGATCATGCCATACACTTGCCGAACGTCACCGACGAGGTCAAGCTGGTTCTCAAGTATCATGCTGGTGTGATCCATCTGGAACAGGGCAATACCCAGCAGGCGGCGCAGCTGTTCCACGAGGTCGACGAGTCCTCGCCCGGCTTCCGTGATACTGAAGAACTGCTCGGCAAATGTGGGAGTCAGGGCTCCAAGGTCGCAAAACTGTAGAGAGAGGAGGACACGTGAACGGCAGACGGTCAGTAGGAAGCATCCTGGTCGCGCGGGGATACATCAACGAGCAGGCTCTTGACGGCGCTATCGCCGTTCAACAGCACACCAAAGAACGACTGCTCCAGATTCTCATCGATCAGGGGTTCATCAACGATGACATCAAGGCACAGGTCCTGGCCGAACAGTGGCACATGCCATTTGTGGATGTCATGGCTGAGCAGATTGAGGCGGATGCGCTGGCGGTGGACCAGGAGCGCGCGAAGCACTACGGTTTCGTCGCGTTCAAGCATGAGGAGGGCGTCGTCAGTATCGCACTCAGCGACCCCACCAACATCGAGCTGATGGACTACCTGGTGGCCACCTACGGACGCGAGACAAAGTTCTTCGTCGCTCCCAAGAATGCCATCTACGACGCTATCGAGAAATACTACCTTGTCGGCAACTCCATCAAGGAAGCCGGCTCCGAGGCAAAGGCCGAGATCATCGCGGAAACTGGCGAAGAGGTCAGCATCGAGCAGCTGCGCGAGATGGGTCAGGACGCGCCCGTCATCCGGCTGGTCAACACCATCATCACTCAGGCCGTCGGCGAGATGCGGCGCCAGATCGACTGGAAGCTCAAGGCTGTGGAGGGGCCTGTGAGCGGTATGCGCGCGTCACAAAGCCCGGAACGCGACCCTGTGCCCGCGATTGAGCGCAAGTCCAAGGCGACTGAGCCGGACGATTCGACGCGTAATACGCTCGAGACACTGTACGATGAGACAGTCGTAGGCGAGTCCGTGGCCGGTGCCGTTCCTGCGTCAGAGCCACCGGTGTCGGTGCCGACGGAGGAAGCGGGCGAGCTGTCCGGCCCACAGGATACGGTCCCGGCCGATCAAAACGCTGAGGGCGAATCCTCACAGCTGGTCACTGCGCGCGACGTTGTTCCGGACACGTCGGGCGAGGTGGCGGTGGAGACCCTTCCCGTACCACACCAGGCAGTGGCCCCCTCCGTGCAGGCAAACGCGGCCGCCGCTGGGTCCGTTTCACGGGAGGCATTCATTGCGCCGCCTTCCCCGACACCCGGGCAGGAGGCAGAACAGCAGTTGATCGGGATCCTGAGGGATGTCAGCCAGGGCACGATGAAACGGGAGGATCTGATGCAGCGCCTTTCGGATGCGGGCAGCGTGTCCATCCCCCTCTCGCTGGGAGTCCTGTATTTGAGCTTCCTGCGGAGTCCCCAGGACGCACAGGTCATGAGTGACCTGCTGACATGGCTGGAGCGCAGCGGCTACACACGCTTTTTGCTGTTCGTCGTCGAGGAGGCTCTTGCCCTGGGAGCGAGGGTCGACTTCCACGACCCGCAGATCGCTTCCATCGTCCTGTCCGCCGATGGCGGGGAGATGGCTGCCGAGCTGAGGACGCGCAAGGCCGAACTTCTCCTCGAGCGGGGGGACACCGCATCGTATGTGTCGGAGGAACTGGGCATGGTGCGCCAGGTCGGGGGCATCGTGCGCCAACTTGTGCATGTCCTGGAGCACTGCCTCGTCGACGATGCCTGCACGCACGAGGTCCTTGCCGTTGCCACGGAACTGGGTGTGCTGGATCCGTTGGTCGACCGCATCACCGAGGACGCGAATATGGCAAAGGTGCCGACGCTGGAGGCTGCGATTGTCGAACGGCTGGGGCGTACCGCTGTCGATGAATCCACATTCCTGAACAACGATGGCCTGTTCCAGCGTGTCACGCTCAGTGTGGAGAAGTCGGTCATTCTGCGCCGTATCCTTGCCAACGCCGTCCATCCGATGGTTCGGAGGAAGGCCCTCCAATGCCTGCTCGTCCTGGGGACTCCCAGCATGGCGGAGTTCACCGAACTGGTGGGGCTTATGGCTATGGAGCATGATACGAGCGACACGGCCTATCTCCTTCAGTACCTGGTGGACCACCGGCAGGAGGTTGAGAACGTCCGGTTCCTGCTGGAGAAACTTGCCCGTCTCGTCCCCATGGACTTCGAGAGCAGATATGGGCTGGGTCTGGCGGCCGAACAGCTCGGGGTTCACGATGCCGCGGCAGAGTACTTTGTTGCCGCCATCCGTGCTCATCCCGGAGATCCCGACACTGTGGAGCATGCCCTGAAGGCGGTTTTCGCATCCGGCAACTATGACCTCATCGCCGACGCGACCTCGCTGTCGCAGCTGTCTCCTGCCGATGTCGAAGGTCTGGTGGACAAAGCAGCCGCCGAGACCCCAGGCATCACGGCCGGGTCGGCCGAGCAGCGCCTGGTATCTGTGTGGACCGCATTCGCGGGCAGTCGTTACGAAGAGGCGGTCGCGATGAGTGCCCGCACCCTTCGAGGCGGAGGAGACCCACGGTTTTATCTGCCCATGGCCCTTGCATTCGTCCACCTTGGATTGCCCGAACTGGCGACCCGGCAACTCGATCATGCCATATACTTGCCGAACGTCACCGACGAGGCTAAACTGGTTCTCAAGTATCATGCTGCCGTGATCCATCTGGAACAGGGCAATATCCAGCAGGCGGCGCAGCTGTTCCACGAGGTCGACGAGTCCTCGCCCGGCTTCCGTGATACTGAAGAACTGCTCAACAAATGTGGAAGTCAGGGTTCCAAGGTCGCAAAACTGTAGTGAGCGGAGGAAAAGTGGACGGCAGACGGTCAGTAGGAAGCATCTTGCTTTCACGGGGATATATCAACGAACAGGCTCTTGATGGAGCTCTCATCGTTCAGCACAGTACCAATGAACCACTGCTGAAGGTTCTCATCGATCAGGGGTTCATCAACGATGACATCAAGGCACAGGTCCTTGCCGAACAGTGGCACATGCCATTTGTGGATGTCATGGCGGAGCAGATAGCGTCGGAGGTACTGGCGCTGGTGGACCAGGAACGCGCAAAGCGCTACGGGTTCGTCGCGTTCAAGCGTGAGGAAGGCGTCGTCAGTATCGCACTCAGCGACCCCACCAACATCGAGCTCATGGACTACCTGCTGGCGACCTATGGGCGCGAGACAAAGTTCTTCGTCGCTCCCAAGAATGCTATCTATGGTGCCATCGAGAAGTACTACGTCGTCGGCAACTCCATCAAGGAAGCCAGCTCAGAGGCGAAGACCGAGATGATCGCGGAAGCCGGTGAAGAGGTCAGCATCGAGCAGCTGCGCGAGATGGGTCAGGACGCGCCCGTCATCCGGCTGGTCAACACGATCATCACCCAGGCCATCGTCGAGCGCGCGTCGGATATCCACGTGGAGCCACAGAAGGACCACCTGCGCATCCGTTACCGTATCGACGGCATCCTGCAGGAAAAGCAGAACCTGCCGCGCAACATCCAGGCCGGCGTGCTCTCGCGCATCAAGATCATGTCCAACATGGACATCGCCGAGCGGCGCAAGCCCCAGGACGGCCGCATCTCCCTGCGTATCGAGAACAAGGCCATCGACTTCCGCGTCAGCTCCCTGCCCACCATCTACGGCGAGAAGATCGTTATGCGTATCCTGGACAAGAGCACTGCCATGGTGCCACTCGAGAACCTTGGATTCCTCAATGATACGCTGACCCTGTTCAACAATGTCATCAGCCAGCCGTACGGCATGATCATCATCTCCGGTCCTACCGGCGCCGGCAAGACGACGACCCTCTACTCCGCGCTCAACCGTCTGAATATGCCCGGCAAGAACATCGTCACGGTCGAGGACCCGGTCGAGTACCAGATGGACGGAGTCAATCAGGTGCAGGTCAATGTCAAGGCCGATATGACGTTTGCCAACGGCCTGCGCAGCATCCTGCGTCAGGACCCCAACATCGTGCTCATCGGCGAGATCCGTGATGGCGAGACGGCGCAGATCGCTATCGAGGCCGCCCTGACCGGGCACCTTGTCCTATCTACGCTGCACACCAATGATGCGCCCTCGGTCGCCACGCGACTGATCGACATGGGTATCGAGCCATTCCTCATCGCATCGTCGCTCATCGGGGCCACGGCCCAGCGCCTGGCGCGCAAGATCTGCCCCGACTGCAAACAGCCCTACGTCCCGCCGGCCTCGGCCCTCGAAGGTCTGGGTCTCAGCACGCGGGGCAAGCTGGAAGACGTCACGTTCTACAAGGGCGCCGGTTGCCCGAAATGCGGTGGTTCAGGCTACCGCGGGCGTACCGGCATTCATGAGATGATGAAGGTGGACGACGAGCTGCGCCGCCTCATCCTTCACAAGGCCAGTGCACGCGACATGTCTCAGACTGCGCGCAGCCATGGCATGCGCACCCTGCTCGAGGACGCCCTGGTCAAGGCCAGGGAAGGCATCATCACCCTCGAGGAGGTCCTGCGCGTGGTGTCTACCGTTGAATCAGACTGAAGGAGCTGCCATGAATGCCGAGCCACAAGTCCATCGTATCGATCTGGAAACGATCCTGAAAGTCGCCACGGAAAAGAACGCTACCGACATCCATCTCCAGGCCGGTCTGCCCCCCATCCTGCGCATTCAGAAGAAGCTGGTGGCCCTTGGCACGGAGAAGCTGTCGCCCGAACGCGTCGAGGAACTCATGTTCCCCATCATGACGGATCACCAGAAGGTGCTGTTCAAGCAGAACATGGAATACGACTTCAGCTATGGCATCAAAGGGATGGCGCGCTTCCGCATCAATGTGTTCCGCCAGCGAGAGACCATGGCGGCGGCCCTGCGCAAGATCCCCTACGACATTCCCGCCATGGAGTCGCTGGGTCTGCCGCCAGCCGCGTTCACGTTCCCCAAGCTCAACCGTGGTTTTGTCCTCGTGACCGGGCCGACCGGCCATGGCAAGTCCACGACCCTGGCTTCGGTTGTCGAGCGCATCAACCAGGAGCGACAGGCGCACATCGTGACCCTCGAGGACCCCATCGAGTACCTGTTCCAGCACAAGCAGAGTATCGTGGTGCAGCGCGAGCTGGGCACGGATACCCAGAGTTTTGCCAACGCCCTGCGCGGTGCTCTGCGGGAGGACCCGGATGTTATCCTGGTCGGCGAGATGCGCGACTTCGACACCATCGGAGCCGCTCTGACTGCAGCGGAGACTGGTCACCTGGTGTTCGCGACCCTGCACACCAACAGCGCGGCGCAGACCATTGACCGCATCGTGGACGTCTTCCCACCGTACCAGCAACAGCAGGTCAAGATCCAGCTTGCCAGCGTCCTGTCGGCGGTCATGACCCAGCAGCTCATGGTGCGCAAGAACGGTGATGGCTTGGTGCTGGCGGCCGAGGTGATGCTGGCGACCCCCGCCATCAAGAACCTCATCCGCGAGGGCAAGACCTACCAGATCCAGTCGGTCCTGCAGACCAATACCGCGATGGGGATGATGACCATGGACCAGTCGCTCAAGGGCCTGTACGACCGTGGCGTCATCAGCTACGAGGACGCCATAGAGCACGCGTTCGACCCCAAGGAACTCCAGCGTCTGCTGGGGCACACCTGAAAGCACTGAGAGGAGGTACCGATGGCAACCTTCACGTATATTGCAGCTGACCGGTCAGGCACCACCAGGCGCGGTACCATCAATGCAGTCAACACCCATGAGGCGGCTGAGGCCATCCGCGGCAAGGGCCTTGTCCTGGTAAACATCAGCACGGCCCGGAGCGCCGGCAACAACCTCGCCGTGCGTACTACGGCACCGTCTGGCGAGACACAGCAGGGCAGGTTGGCGGCTGGCGGAGGCATCGCCGTCAAGGACATGTCCATCTTCACCTCTCAGCTGGGCACGATGCTCAACGCGGGCCTGTCCATCACAAAGGTCCTGGACATTCAGACCAAACAGCTGAGCAACAAGAAACTGCGCATGATCACGGAGGACCTCAAGAAGAAGGTCGAGTCTGGTCTGCCCCTGTCGACAGCCCTGGATGGCTATCCTGGAGTGTTCAGTACGCTCTACTCTGCCATGGTCCGGTCGGGCGAAGGCTCGGGCAACCTTGGCAACAGCCTGCTCAAGATGGCCACCTTCCTCGAGCGCGAGGCCGAGCTCAAGCGCAAGATCAAGAGTGCGACCAGCTATCCGTTGATCGTCATCATCGCCAGCGTTGCTATCATCCTCGGCCTGTTCATCTTTGTCCTGCCGCAGTTTGTCGGCTTCCTGACGGCGCTGAACGTGCCCCTGCCCCTGCCGACGCGCATCACCCTGGCGATGAGCGACTTCCTGGTACATCGCTGGTATATCCTCCTTGTGGCAGTCGCGGCAATCTTCTACGGCGCCCGCGCATTGTTAGGCACTCCCCAGGGCATTCATTGGAAGGACAATGTAGCTCTTAAGGCGCCGGTCATCGGACCGCTCGTCCTGCAGACCTCCATGGCCCGGTTCACCGACACGCTGTCTACTCTGTTCGGCGCCGGCGTCCCACTCATCAGCTGTCTGGAGATGGTGGGCGGCACGATGGGCAATACGATCGTAGCGGCGACCATTGATCGGGTCATCGGCTCGATCAAGAGCGGCACCGCACTCAGCGCAGCCATGGCTGAGACGCAGTTCTTTACCCCCATGGTCATCCAGATGACGGCGGTCGGTGAGGAGTCGGGTTCCCTGGAGACCATGCTGGGCAAGGTCGCGACGTTCTACCAGGCCGAGGTCGATGCCGCGACGGAGAACCTGACCAATGCCATCAACCCCATCCTCATGATCGTTGTGGGCGGCATGATCGGATGGGTCCTCATCTCCCTGTACCTGCCCATCTTCAAAATGGCCGGCGGCATCTCTTGACAAAAATATGAAAGTGGTTCTACTTTTCGTACAGGGTATCCTTTCCCTGCAGGAAGTGCTGAGAAGTCGGTCCCGATATGGTGGACGCCAGGGACCGATGGAGCTGGGTGGCGTAACCGGCCTGGTTAAATGATTGGACCTCAGGTCCAGGAAGCAGTTGAGAGTAAGGAGGCGAGAATACATCAGTGACCAATGCGCGAAAAGTTCGCTCGAGCATCATTGGAAATGTCATTCAACAGTACAGACATAGTTACAACCTGCCAGAAGCGCCCCTCGCCTTGAACCAAAGGGCTCGGGAGTAGACAGGTAACCTGGAAGGACTTCCAAGGAGGAAGCAATGAAGAGAAGAGGATTTACCCTTATCGAGTTGATGGTCGTCATCGCGATCATCATCATCCTTGCCGCCATCGCAATCCCGAACTACCTCAGCATGACCGCGCGCGCCAAAAGATCGCGTGTGGCCAGTGATTTTGCCGCCATCGCCACGGCGTTGGAAACCTACAAAACGGACTGGAACCAGTATCCCGCGGGCTCGGCTGTACAGATTGCTGGCACAAGTTTGGGCACGACTACGGGTCCGGCGGCCGAAGTGACAGGCAATACGCCGACAACTGGAGTCAACAGAGGGACCACAGCGGCCGGGGAGACCGCTCCCATCGTGTACATGACGGCGAACATTCTCAAGTCGATGGTCAATCCTTACTCCACGGTCTTGGGCGATCAGTATCTGTATACTAGCGGCGTTAGTGGTAGTGGTTCAACCCCTCAGCATTGGTTGCTTACTGCGTCCACCTTGGGTACTCCGGCGACGTTGTGGCGCACGGACGAAACAACTACTCTGTCTGACATATCTGGTACTACTGCGCCGACAGCTCCCACTGATTAGGTCGTCTTTGGGGTCAGCTGGTAAATCGTCCAGTCTGGCACATTCGTTTTTCACGCCGGAGCCCTTCAGGGCTCCGGCACGTTTGGAAGGTTCTGAGGTCGTGGAAAGCCCAGTGGTTTTCTAGGGCTCCAGGGCATCCGGGTGGGCCTGTGGACTGTTTCGCAATTACCTCTTGTGGACGCAGCAAGACGTGATATAGTTGGAGCAAGCAAGCGGAGCATGCCATGAGGCAGACAACAGAGCATCAGTCATATGCAGGATCAGTGGGAGCGTCCCCGTCTTACGGCCTGAATCCAGCATTTCACAGCCCAGACCATCATTCTGGCTTCACACTCGTCGAAATCGTTGTGGCCATGGCGATATTGATGGTAGTGGTTCTGGGAATGCTAAGCAGTTACGCGTCCTACTATGGACGTGTAGCACAAGAGCGCCTCGCGACGACGGGCCAGAACCTGGCGCAGCTTCAGCTTGAGGATGTCTTGAGTCTGGACAAGAGCGTACTCTATAATCTTGCGCTCGGGGGCGACAACATCGATGTCAATTATGTCAACACCGCCAGTTCTGCAAGTCCAGGCTATCCACCGATTTCCGACATCAGCGCGTCGTCATCCGTCTATGATTCCGGCATCGTAGATGGCACGTTCTATATTACGGGTATCCGGGCAGTTTATGCGCCATCTATGAGCCCGAGCGTGTCCCACCAGCTGCCGGCCGGTCTGTCCGACGTGCCGAACCTGGACCTTCCGTCAGGCATAGTGGATCTTCAGCCGGAGTCTCACACTTCTTCAGGAGTCACAACATGGGACTACACGGTCATCTTGAACAAGGCCGTTTTCCCCGGCTACCAGCGACGAGTCGTGATCACTGACACGACGCCGTCGATAGGGCAGGCGGCGAACAAGCTGTACAAGATCGAGGTGACCATCTTCTGGACTGTCATGGGCAGGCAACAGCAGTACACGGTCTCAGCGGAGAAATAGCGATATGCGATCGAGAAGGCGGGGGTTCACTCTCATTGAACTTGTTGTTGCGATGGCCCTGCTCATGGTTCTCCTCGTGATGGTCTTGAGGGGAATTGGCAGCTACCTGCAGGCCAACACTACCCAGCAACAAGAGATGCTCCTGCAGCAGAATTTCAGGTTCGCCATTGACACTCTGTCGAACGATGCTCGTCAGGCCACGGCGATCAAGACGCCGAATGCTGTTGTCGGGGCACCGTGTATGGACGAAAGCGTTCAGTTCACATTGGCGGGCAATCAGACGGTTGTTTACTCCATGAATCAGAAAACGGGCGGTTCTGCTTTCTATCTTGCCCGTACGGTTTCCGGGCAGGTGCAGCCCGTTACAGAGGAGATACCGCAGTTGTTCAAGGTGTATTTCGTTGTGTCTGGCAAGAAACTTTACGTAATCATGGTAGGCAGACTGACGTCTTATGGTCGTACGAGGTCTGTTGCGCTTTCCTCTATCGTGTACGGCAGGAACTAGGGGACAGGCGCATGATCTTCACCGTGGCAGGGGAGATGATCCATATGAAGAGGCGAAGAGGAGTGGCCCTGTTGACCGTGGTCCTGTTGGCTGCGCTGGTTCTGGCAGCTGTCGCAGTGACTTCATCGCAGGTGATCGCCGAGAAGTCGATTGACACTTCCGAATGGGGGTTCAAGAAGGCTCTCTCGGTCGCAGAGACAGGACTTGCAGTAGCGGAGACAGATTTGCGGTCGGCCAGCCTGACGGGGTCGGGTTGGACTATAGCTGTGCCTAACGGTCGCGACACCTACCTGAAGCCAACAACAGACATTGCTCTTATTGCGACGGCATCTAGTGGCACCGTGTTGGATACTGTGGGCCCTACGTCTATCGGGCACTACAAGTCTTTTCCAGATGATAGTCGTTCCAGGTACAGCATCAAGGTGAAGATGCTTTCTGCTGGATCAGCAAGCGGCCTGATGAAGATCGGTCTGTACGTTCTCGGTGAGGTCTACGCGGGAGATGCCACTCAGCCTGGTGCGGTTCTGCTCGGACGGAGAGTGCTTTACCAAGAGGTTACGGTCACATTTGGCAAGACTTCGCAGCCAACTAACGCGGCTTTCAGCTATGGACTATTTTCGGGCAGTAGCATGAGGTTTGGAAGCAGCGATAACCCCGACGTGAGGGGCTGTGACATCTACGCCCGTGGAACGCTTGACCTCGGCGGTAAGGATCGTCTGGACACTGGTAAAACAGCGTACTCTCTGGGAGGTGCCACTGGTGTTGTTGCGACGGACACGGCTAAGACAGTTGTGCCAGGCACTGTGCTCGACGTCCCATTTCCACAACTGAACGTTGGGTGGTACGACCAGATGGCGAACGACTTCAAGACAGGGTCCAGGTACTACAGTGGAAACTCGGTCACTGACGCTGCCGGGAATATCCTCAACGCCAACTACCCCAACACGAGTTTGCTTTCGATGCAAGGGTACCTTCAGCAGTCGCAGTTCCTGGGCGCGCAAGGTACGACCTCGACATTGGCCGGAGTGCAGAACCTCTACTTGGATCTCCAGAACGCCAATGGCGGTTGGATGGGCTTGATGACTCCTGGTCAGCGTACTGATCTGCTCAGCAAACTCAAGTATGCCGTGTATCATGTGGTGACCAGCGGCAATATGCCCAACTTCACATCTCTCGGGGCAACGATGATTACGGGGCCTTACAACACTACCACTGGAATATGGTCAGATACTGACATCAAGCTGGTAGCTGGCACCAACGTCGGGAACGCAGGCGGCCTTGCTTTGCTTGTGAAGGGAAACGTGGTGGCCACGGGTGGTGGGAACGAGAGCGCGAATGTTGAGGGACTGCTGTACATGACCGGAACGTTCGACAGCGGCTCCGGGCACTTTACGGTGAACGGGGCTATTGTTTCTGGTGGTTCGATGGGCGCGACAAACCCCGGGCTGAACGGCAACTTTCAGATCAACTACGAGGCCATTACTGACATGCCAAACATGAGCATCGTTGGCGGCACGACGACGGGCAGCCTTGTCAGTGCTCCTGGCACGTGGGTGGAGAAGGATCTTTTGAAGTTCGACAATGCATCATAGAGGATTCACACTACTCGAGTTAATGATCGTGGTAGCGGCGGTCATTGTGCTCAGTGCTATTGCTATGCCAGCCCTGAGCAACACGGTCATCGAACGGAACATCAACAGTGCGGGCATCCAGCTGGAGCAGCAGATACGGCTTGTCCAGCAGAAGTCGATTACGCAGCGAGTGGGATACCCTACCTTCTACATCGACTTTTCAGCTGGTGCTGGCGGTACATACACGGTCCACATTGGCACCAAGGCAGTGACCGCGAGGCTATCGTCGAGCCTGGTCATGTCTCTCGTCGGTTTCAGCTCTCCCTTGAGCTTCGATTCGATGGGCAGACCAAGTCAGGGGTCGGCACCCTCGGCTCTTGTGAATGACTGCTCCGTGTTGATTGGCAATGCGGCTGCGACGACCGCGACGAAGCAGGTCAGTGTCAGCGTTGGTGCTGTCATGGGTCGTGTCAGTGTAGTATGGACGCGGAGATAGCAACGTAGGTAGGAGCCGTTTGTCTGTGTGCGTGACCGGATTCGTCTTTGAAGGAGGCCCTAGAGGGTCATGAAATCGGTCAGCTCATGGCCAGCTGCCGTATCGGCATTGGTCTGGTCATGTTGTCCGTGACAGCAGTCTGAAACACCAACCCAAATGTGTGCGGTCTTGTCCCGCTTCTTCTGCCCGGCCTGATGGCCGGGCTTTTCGATTGTGACCACGGTGCTTGTCAGACACGCCCTTCAGGATAGACTCACAATGAAATTGTCTCATGCAAGGGGTACCTGTGCGCAGAAAAGGGTTCACGCTGCTGGAGCTTGTGGTAACGATGGCGATCATCATGATCCTGGTAACGATAGCAATAGTGCCTCTGGACAGGTATGTCGCGCGGGTTCGGCTTCGGTTTGCTGGGATGACGCTGGTACAGGACCTCCGCGAGATGCAGGCTGATGCTGTGTGTGAAGACTCCTTCTATACGATGGTCTTTGTGACCAATGAGAACCGGTACTACTTCAGACAAGGTACCAAGTCCTATGCGCCGCCTGGGGCAGTCAGAACAGAGAGGTCGCTGAGCAGGTATGCCGGGTTTCCGCTGGCGGTTGGCAAGAGAGATCCAGTTTCCGCCGTGTTCGGCACTCAGACATCCATGGTGAGCCCCGTGGTCACGATGAGTTTCAATGCGATGGGGAGACCGGCCGGGGGCTCCGGTGGTGGTCATGTGAGCTTCATCAACGCATATGGTGAACGCGTCGATGTCATTGTCACACCGGTCGACGGGAACATCCGTATGGCGTGGGTTCAGTGAAGTCGACGGTGAGTTCTTGACAGTGCAGCAGTCCTGAGTATTATCTGATTGTTCGACACGCAGAGGTACGAAGAGTGAAGGCCATGCGCGACGAGAGAAGCGCAGGGTCTTGACTTTTTTTGCTATCTGCGTAGCATGATAGTCCGTCGCCCCACCCCAAGGGTGTCAGTCGACAGCACGGCACGCGCAGTTGGTACCTTGAAAACTAGACAGTGAAGAGAACGGGTTGAAAGACACAATAGGTG
>JGIcombinedJ21911_10000437_pt1 | contig 13286 bp, 14 predicted proteins | sample BarGraNGADG00211_FD_21911 | JGI IMG/M metagenome (IMG submission 21911)
GTAAGTATCCCAGATACAGGGTCATAGGTGTTTTTGCGCAGTTCTTTCTGAAGGACTATTTTCAGGAAGGCCTTTCTTTCTTCACTTAATTTTTCATAAGGAATACCATCTTGTTGCAAAGCCAGCCTGTCGAGAATGAATACTGCTTCTTTATGAAGCCAGTCGGCACTCCAGTCGGGTGCCTGGTAAGCGCCATGTCCCCATACTGTTCCTATTTCCTGACCTCCGAGAGACTGCCATACATTCTGCCCATCCTTTATGTCTTGCCCGGTAAATAATACTGTACCATCTGGTTTGATAACCTTTTCAGGCACCGGAGGAGCCTGACGGTAGATCACTCTGCCAAAATAAAGCAGAACGGAGAAAGAGACTACCATAACAGCTATAAAGCCGATCCAAAGTTTTCTTGTTGTCATGATTAGCTGATTTTAAATTTATTTAATTGATTTTCTAATTATCATTTTAAATATTATAAAGGGATACCAGGTTCTGTATCCTTTCAATGTAATCTTCTGAACCAGCCGTTGATATATGATTTCTTTCAGCTTCTTCAAACTTGCCTAACAGATTAAGATGGTCAGATTCGGAGAGAACCCTGTCGGCCATACGGAAAAGAATATTGTTTTCTTTTCCAATATGGTTACGGAGCAGTTCAGCATAGCCCGTCATGTTCCGGTATATTTCATTCAATGCCTCCTTATTACCATTTTTATATAAGGTAATATTATCTGCAATTCCCTTTACAAAATTCCGACCCTGCATATGTTCCTGTAACATTACTGCTACAGGTCCCTGGGTGGTTGAAAAGCCTCTTTCAGCAAGAAACGGGAAGAAAAGATTCTCTTCCTTGGCGTGATGTATTCCGTCAGCGAAATTTCTTATTATATCAACTATGCTCTCAAGATGACTGATATCGGGATTCTCCGAACGGGTAATATACTCCATTACATCGATAAGTCTAAGTATGTGAACATGATCGTCTTCAAGGTTCTTTGTTGCTGTATTCATATCTCTTATGATTTAATTAGCTGATTTTAATGCTTTTGGGAATAAAATATTATTCTCAAGATGCACGTGAGTATGCAGGTCATCTTCAAACTGCTGCAATAAATTAAACGTTACCTGGTAAGTATTGCATCCATCGGCCGGTACACAATAATTCCCGGTAATAACATTAATTTTATCCATGGCGCCTCCGGCAAATTCGTGTTCTCCTGACAAGCGCGCTATTTCGGAGATAATAGTAGCCTTTGCTTCCCGCGATCCTGTATTTAAAACTTTTTTTATTGATGGGAAGAGCACCTCTTCTTCGTTTTTCATATGCTGAAGTAATTCACGGTTAATTTGTGAAAAAAGATCAGCAACTTCTGAAAGTTCAGGATGTCTATCACCATGAACAGAAGCTATCTTCTGAGTATAGTGGACAAGTTCCGGCAAATATTTCAGAACATATTTGTGATGTGTATTAACAATATAATCGCATAGAAATCCAGGGTCCCATTCATTAAAATTGTGGGTTGTAGTATTGGGAGAAGATTCAAGCTCTTTAAGCTTTCCCTTTAATTCCAAAGGATCAATACCTTTTTCAGAACAAGCATCATCAATGCTTTTTTTTCCACCACAGCAAAAATCTATCCCTGCCTCTTTAAAAACTGATGCTGCCCTGTAGTCCAGTGCAACAATTTCTCCTATTGTATTGGCATTAATGTTAACTTCTTTCATTTCACTTCGTTTTAATTACCGGGACAAAGTTATATAATAATTTATTAAAAGACAAAAAGGTCTTTTGGTAATTTTTAAAATATTTTTATTATTTTTGTGCCTGGTATGGTTAAATAATTAATTGAAAATGTTTAATAAGGAAACAGAATACGCTCTCAGAGGACTGGTTTACATAAAGTTACAAAATCTGAGAGGGAGGAGACCCGGAACATCGGAGGTAGCTAAAGAAATTGAAGCCCCTCCCTTCTACACTGCAAAAATTTTACAAAGGCTTGTAAGGATTGGTTTTCTGAATTCACTAAAAGGGAAAGGCGGAGGCTTTTTCTTTGATCCTGAGAAACCCGATCTGCCCCTCATTAAACTCATTTCTGCCACCGAAGGCGACAGATCTTTTTCAGGTTGTGGCTTTGGTCTTAAACATTGTGATGAGAATAATCCCTGTCCCCTTCACGAAAAATATGCTCCGATCAGAGATTCTATCAATAAACTGGTTTCGGAGGAGACTGTTCAGAGTCTTGCAGAGAAAGTCTATAAAAAAGAACTTAATCTTAGTAAAATATTGAAATGATAAATAAAAATTTCAGACTGCCACTAGCTGTATTCATTCTTACATTTATCCTTCTTGCTTTTGTTCAGATAAAGCCTGAAAGGCCAATGATTCTTGCCGAACGTTTCCTTAAAGGAAGCGGTTGGGCGGAAATATTTTTAATCTCATGTTATGGTGCATTTGTTGCGTTTAAAATGCAGGACCCAATGAATGTTCCACATTGGCGGAAAATAACCTGGACTATCTTTTCTGTAGTTTTCTTCACCCAACTTATTATCGGACTGTCGGGGTTTGAGAAATTCCTTATGACAGGAAAACTTCACCTGCCAATACCGATGATGATCCTTGCCGGACCAATCTACAGAGGCCAGCTTTCTGTAATGACAATTCTTTTTCTCAGCACCATAATATTAACAGGACCGGCTTGGTGCAGCCAGCTCTGTTATTTCGGGGCTTTCGACAACCTGGCATCAGGCGGTAAAACTTCAAAAGAGATTCTCAGATATAAAGGAGCTATTAAAACCACCTTACTGGTGTTAGTGATTGCAATGGCGCTGATCCTCAGGTGGCTGAATGTATCTTTGCTTGTCTCAACCTTTATTGCAATCGGATTTGGAATTGTGGGTATAGCAATAATGATACTGTTTTCAGTGAAAAGAAAGAAGATGGTTCATTGTATATTGTATTGCCCCATCGGAACCATTGTAAATGTATTTAAGCATGTAAATCCGTTCAGGATGTATATCGATCAGAGTTGTACCCTGTGCATGAATTGCACAAAATTCTGTAAATATGATGCATTGAATGCTCAGGATATCAAGAATTTAAAACCGTCAATAACCTGTACTTTGTGTGGTGACTGCCTTGCAGGATGTCATCATAATTCCATAAAATATAAATTTCTGAAAATGAAGCCTGAACATGCCAGAAATCTATATCTTATCCTGACCATAAGCCTTCATGCTGCCTGTATTGCAATGGCAAGGATCTGATCATGAAAATTTTTACAATCTTTTAAAGTCTTATCATTTCTATAATTAAAAACCTATAAATTATATGAGCGAAATAATCAATAATTCAAAAAAACGTAAAGAGCTTCTCAAACATATTATTCTTCAGCTTCATAATGGTGAGGCTCCCGATCTTGTGCGTAACAGACTGGTTGAACTATTAAAGTCAATACCTTATGACGAGGTTGTGGAAGTTGAACAGGAGCTTATATCGGAGGGATTACCGGTAGAGGAAGTTATGAAACTTTGCGACATTCATCAGATGGTTCTGGATGGACATATTGATCAGAGCGGAGCTAAGCCTGTTCCGGCAGGTCATCCAGTCGATACCTTCAAAAAGGAAAACAGGGAACTCGAAAAAATAATAGCCGATCTCGAACAACTCTTCAATAAGGTAAAAAACATTAAAGAGTTTGAGATAAAAGAATGGTTAATAAAAGTTCATACTCAGTTTAATACCCTTATGGATGTTGATAAGCATTACAAAAGAAAGGAATATCTCGTTTTCCCGTTTCTCGAAAAATATAAAATTACAGGTCCTCCAAAAGTTATGTGGGGAAAACATGATGAAATCAGGACTCTTCTAAAAGCTTCTATAGAAGCAGTCAGTTCGAAAGGAAATGTATCACCGGATGAGGTGGCAACCATTACGGAACTGTTTTTGCTCCCGGCTGTTAAAAGCGTATCTGACATGATCTCAAAAGAGGAAGAGATACTTCTTCCGATGTGTATGGATAAGTTAACGGTTGATGACTGGTACTCTGTTTATAAGCAAACTAATGAATTTGGATACTGCATTTACGATCCTCAGGTTGAATGGAAACCTGAAGGAATGGATATCAGTGAAATAACATATAATACAGGAAGCAATATTCAACTTACAACAGGAAGTTTCAAAATGAACGAATTGGAAGCATTATTCAGAACCCTTCCTATTGATCTCACATTTGTTGACAAGGATGACAAAGTGAAATTCTTCAGCCTGGGACCCGATCGTATATTTACCCGAAACAGAGCAATTATCGGACGCGATGTAAGAATGTGTCATCCTCCCTCAAGTGTCCATGTTGTGGAACAGATTTTAAATGATTTTAAAACTGGCAAACAAAACAGTGCCTCTTTCTGGATATCAATGCAGGGAAGGTTTGTCTATATCGAATATTTTGCAATAAGAGACACAGACGGGACATATCTTGGTACAATAGAATTCACTCAGGACCTGACAAAACTTCGGAAACTTGAGGGAGAACAGCGACTTCTATCTTATACTGGGAGCCAGGCTTTCAAAGAGCGTAGTCAATAATTTTTTTAAACCATTTTTGTAACCAATCGATATCAGTTTCGTTTAAGTGATATTAACCTCATCAGGCTGAAAAAGAGAAGTTGATATTTTTAGTAATCAGATGAATAAAATGCGAACGCTAGTTATTATTAACAAAAGATTGCTACATTCGTATGGGCTATTAACAGCTTATTAATAATTTAGTTCGTATATGCCATACAGAAGGTTACCCAATACAGATACTGCCAGAATTAAGGCTATGAAAACAGCTCTTGAAAAGGGGATGGAACTTCCACCTTATAAACTGGCATTTTCATCAAAAACGATTGTCCACCTTCAGAAGTTCCTGCCACAATTCGATCATAACCTACAGTTATACCGGCAGGCTTTAGCCTCTCAAAACAATAAAAACAAAGACTACAATGAAATCTTAAGGAAGGCCCGGATTTATCTGACTCACTTCATCAGGGTAATGAATATGGCAATCTTCCGTGGTGAACTTCCTGCTGAAATGAGAGCTTATTATGGACTTGCGACCGATGAATCGACAGTCCCCTCATTTAATACAGAAAACGAGTTAATGAGTTGGGGAAAAAGAATAATCGATGGGGAACAGTTCAGGATAAAAAAGGGAGGAAGCCCGATCACAAACCCCACCATCGCGGTTGTAAAAGTCAGATTTGAAAATTTCATTGAAGCCTGGACATTCCATAATACACTGGCAAAAAGGACCATCGATTATACAGCAAAAAATTATAACCTGCGAAAAGAAGCCGATGAAATTATTCTTCAATTATGGAATGAAGTTGAAAACACCCACAAAGCACTTCCTGAAGAGACCAGAAAAACAGAATGCGAGGAATATGGACTTGTTTATTTCTACAGGAAAGGCGAACTGGAAAAAGTAAATGCACCTGAACCTCAGTCCCTGACATAGCTATAATCTGTCAATGACACTGGTTACTGATTTATCTTAATCGCATCACTATCTTTTTTTTATTCCTGAAATATAATAGTATTATCATGCCAATGGTTACCGGAAGAGGCAGAATGATTGCCTGTTGCCATAAAGGAACATCCGGAGGAACACTCATTTTCTCCATACCTTGTATATAGGCCAGGATTACCGGAAATGCATTATTAACAAAATGTGAAATTACTGGCAGCCATAGGGTCCCGCTCCAGAAAAAGAGATAACCAAAGACCAGTCCCAGAATGAATCTTGGCACGAATCCAAAAAACTGGAAATGTAAGGCACTGAACAGAAAAGCAGTGAACCAAACTGCCAAATGACCTGATCTGAAGAGTTTATAAAAGATCTTTTGGAATACCCCTCTGAAGANAAATTCCTCTGCTATTGCAGGAAGAATAGCTATAATAAAGAGATTTAAGATCATAATGCCCAGAGTAGGAGAAACCATAACCTGATTGATAACGTTACTTGCATAATCTTCTTTTTCTACCATCCACTTTTCAACTCCGGAAAGGAAATCTGGAAGATGCATATTGGCGTTGATCTGTCCTGTAAAGCTGGTAATAGGGAATAGACATAAGGCCAGAATAAAAACAAAGCCAACTTCCTTTAATTGTGGTATTTTTAGTTCGGTTAAGCTTAAGGCAGGGTCAGATCTCATCATCAACATTATTACAATTGAAGGAATGAGAAGAAGTGAAATGTCCTGAATAATCAAAATATATCTCAGAAATGCAAAGTCGTTTTCACTTAATACAGTGGTGGATTTTGTAAATACTGTTAAATCGGAACNGAAAATTAACTTACCTGGAATACTTAGAATAATCGTCANTGTAAGACCAATTCCTATTATGATCATTAATGATATAAAAAGCTGATAAAGGGGTGATTTCCTGTATAATTCGAAACGGCTGTTGTTTTCGCGCATTTTATTAATTTTGCAGTCACTTACAATATACAAAAATACAAGAGATTTGACAATCGCTAATATATTATTGGGAGAATTCCCTCTATTTCTGGCTCCAATGGAAGACATTACAGATCCTTCTTTCAGGATGATATGTAAAATGAATGGCGCTGATTTTATGTACACTGAATTTGTCTCTTCTGACGGACTTATACGAGATGGACAGAAGAGTTTAAAGAAGCTTGATATCTACGATTTTGAAAGACCAATAGGTATTCAGCTATANGGACATTTAATAGATTCAATGGNAGAAGCAGCTCTAATTGCAGAACAGGCAAAACCTGAACTTATTGATATAAATTTCGGCTGTCCGGTTAAAAAAATTGCAAACAGGGGGGCCGGTGCAGGAATGCTACGAAACATACCATTGATGATTGATATGACTGAAGCTATTGTCAAAGCAGTGAAGCTTCCTGTTACTGTTAAAACCAGGTTGGGATGGGATGAAGATAGCAAGAATATTGTTGATGTTGCAGAGAGGCTGCAGGATGTTGGTATTCAGGCATTGACAATTCATGGGAGAACGAGGGCACAGCTATATAAAGGGAGTGCCGATTGGACCCTTATTGGCGCTGTAAAGAATAATCAAAGAATGAAAATCCCGGTAATAGGTAACGGTGATATTGACGGGCCGGTCAGGGCAAAAGAGATGTTTGACAGGTATGGAGTTGATGGAGTAATGATTGGTCGCGCAACGGTCGGAAGGCCATGGATCTTTCGCGATATCAGGCATTACCTTCTTACGGGTGAGCTTTTACCGGAACCATCTGTTAATGAGAAAGCCGATCTTGCTCTTCTTCACCTTGATAAATCGCTGGAGTATAAAGAGGGAAAGAGAGCCATATTTGAAATGCGCCGTCATCTTTCCAATTACTTTAAAGGATTGCCTCATTTTAAGGAAACCCGCCTTAAACTTCTGACAGCTATTTATGTTGATGATATCAGAAACAGTATAAAAGAGATACGTGAAAAATGGGGAGATTTCAGAACGGATGATAAAACTTCAATTTATAACATTTAAAAATATCAGCCAGGGATTTTTTTAAACAGTAAAGAAAATTTATCCCATCTGAATATCATTTTCAGGATTAAAATAAAGACAATACCTGTAATAATAAGCGCTGCAAAATCCGGCCAGGGATGAATATTGTACTGTTTATAAAGAGCAGAAGTCTGCAAAGCTGAAGATTCGGTGGTTAACATTATGCAAAGGAAAATATTGTTGATCGCGTGAGCTCCCATTGCGGCTTCAATACCATCGTCAAGTATGGTAATAATACCGAAGATCAATCCAAAAACTATATACTGTGGCATCATGGTGAAAAATCCATATTCTTTTACTTCAGGGTTGACTGCATGCAAAAGTCCGAAAAGAACTGAAGTCATTATCAAAGGAAACCATCTGTTCCTAAAAATGGCAGCAAACCCCTGCATAAGATATCCTCTGAAGAGTACCTCTTCTAATGCAGCCTGAAAAGGAATGAGCAAAACTGAAATAACTGAAAGAATGATCAGTGAAGTAGTCTTATTATTAATAGTGAAGTTCGNAGGATCAAATTTGAGATAGAAAAACAGATAGAGTGCAGAAAGTATAAGCCAGACAGCCGCTGAAATAAAAAACCTGTCCCATCTGATTTTTCCAGTACCGTTAATAGTCATTCTAAAGGTCCGGTTATTTAAAGGTTTTACCAGAATGACAAAAGCTATTAATCCTGCAATGAATGGGGAAAGCATTATAATCAACCCAATATTTTGACTAAGCCCGAGTACGCTAAAATCATTCGGGTTTGCAGCAATCTGTGAAAATACTGCCGGGTCTGAACCCGATTTTAAGAACAAGGATAGAAACAATGGGATAGCCCCTAACGTGTTTGCTACAATAAGTATAGCGGCAAACATCAAAATATATCTCCAGAAACTGTTTTTTCCTGTAAATGTTGATTCAAGATGATTCATACTAAATTCTAATGTCTTTCAAAATTCTGAACTTGACCGCTTTGGATAATCTATAGAGTAATGAAGGCCTACACTCTCATGCCGGTTCTTTGCCATTTTAATAATTATATAACCAACATTTATAAGATTTCTTAATTCGCAGATCTTTTTGGAGATAAGTGATTTCTTATAAAGCCTTTCTGTCTCCTCATACAATATATCAAGACGTACCATGGCTCTCTCAAGCCGGATATCGGACCTTACGATTCCGACATAATTACTCATGATCATCTGTACTTCTTTGCAGCTCTGGGTAATGAGAACCATTTCCTCGAGGTGAGTTGTACCTTTATAGTCCCATAGTGGTATTCTTTCTTCAAATGTCAGCTCTTTAAGTCTGGGCCCGGAATGAATTGCTGCACGGTGAGCGTATACTGCGGCTTCGATAAGTGAGTTGGATGCCAGTCTGTTAGCTCCATGCAACCCGGTGGATGACACTTCCCCCAAAGCATAGAGTCTGTCAATGTTACTTTGTCCGTTGACATCAACCTTAATCCCGCCACAGGAATAATGTGCACAGGGAACAACAGGTATCATATCCCTGGTTATGTCAATCCCCCGTTCAAGACAATGTTCATATACATTTGGAAAGTGGTCCTTAAGCCCTTCCTTATTCAGATGAGTACAATCAAGCCATACATGATCATCACCCCATATTTTCAGCTCATTATCAATTGCCCTGGCAACGATATCCCGTGGTGCCAGCGACCCTCTGCTATCGTACCTGTTCATGAACTTTTCCCCTGAAATATTCTTCAAAACTGCACCATAACCCCGTAATGCTTCAGTAATCAGGAAGGAAGGTTTCTTTTCCGGATCATATAATGATGTAGGATGAAACTGGATGAACTCCATATTCTCAATTGTTCCTTTAGCTCTATAAACCATAGCAACTCCATCGCCTGTCGCAATTTCAGGATTTGTGGTAGTAAGGTAAACATTTCCTATTCCACCTGTGGCGACAACTGTCACTTTTGAAAGAAGGGTAATCACATTCTGGTTAACAAGATCAGCGACATAGGCTCCGAAACACTTTATATCAGGATAATTTCTTTTGACTATCTCTCCGAGGTGGTGTTGTGTAAGTATCTCAATTGCAAAGTGATGCTCAAGTATTTCGATTTTGGCTTCATTCCTGACCTTTTCCATTAAAGACTTTTGAATACTTTCACCAGTTTTGTCCTTATGATGTAGTATCCGGTACTCTGTATGCCCACCTTCCTTAGCAAGATCATAAGTACCGTCTTCCTTTTTATCAAATGAGACGCCCATATTAATAAGATCTTTAATCCGGTCAGGAGCCTCCTGTACTACCATTCTGACAACATCCTCATTACAAATTCCACCTCCTGCAATAAGTGTATCACTTATATGCTTCTCAAAATTATCGGGTTCACTGAATACAGCAGCAATGCCACCCTGGGCATACCGGGTGTTTGTATCTTCAAGGTTTGCCTTGGTAACAATCGTTACTTTCCCATACTTCACAGCCTTAAGTGCAAATGTAAGTCCGGCTATACCTGAGCCAATAACCAGGAAATCTGTTTTCTTTTTCATCATTATAAATACAAAAGAAGGGGTAAAGATACAATTTAGCCCCACAACCGCTTTGTATAACACAACATTTTGAATTACTTTTGTCTTCCGCTAAAGTAAAACAAAACAAATATGGCTCAGGAAGATAAATTTAAAAAGCTGGTTGCTCATTGCAAGGAATACGGATATGTTTTTCCGTCGAGTGAGATCTACGACGGGTTAAGTGCGGTATATGATTATGGTCAGTATGGCGTTGAACTTAAAAACAATATCAAGAAATACTGGTGGGACAGCATGGTACTGCTAAACGATAATATTGTGGGACTCGACTCCGCAATATTTATGCACCCTACTATCTGGAAAGCTTCGGGACATGTCGATGCATTTAATGATCCGCTTATTGATAATAAAGATTCAAAAAAAAGATACAGGGCGGATGTTCTTATTGAAGAGCATATCGCAAAGATTGATGATAAGATCACAAAGGAAGTGGAAAAGGCACGGGAAAGGTTTGGAGAATCTTTCGATGAAAAAAAATTCAGGGAGACAAATCCACGGGTTCTCGCTAACCAGTTAAAAATTGATGAGTTAAATATCCGGTTTTCAAAAGCGCTTAATGAAACCAACCTGGTTGAATTAAAACAGATATCATTGATAATGAGATCGTTTGTCCGATATCTGGTACACGAAACTGGACCGATGTCAGGCAATTTAACCTCATGTTCTCCACAGAGATAGGGTCAACCGCAGAGGGAGCAAATAAGATTTATCTACGTCCGGAAACTGCCCAGGGGATCTTTGTCAACTTTCTCAATGTTCAGAAGACAGGAAGGATGAAGGTACCATTTGGGATTGCTCAGATAGGAAAGGCATTCCGCAATGAAATAGTTGCCAGACAGTTTATCTTCCGNATGAGGGAATTTGAACAGATGGAGATGCAGTTTTTTGTACAGCCAGGCACGGAACTTGAATGGTTTAAGAAATGGAAAGAAGTACGAATGAAATGGCATCAGGCGCTTGGTTTCGGGAGTGAGAATTACCGGTTTCACGACCATGTCAAACTTGCTCATTATGCAAATGCTGCCACGGATATTGAATTTAAATTTCCATTCGGTTTCAAAGAGGTTGAAGGAATACATTCCAGAACAGATTATGACCTGAAACAACATCAGGAATATAGTGGGAAAAAGATGCAGTATTTCGATCCGGAAAAAGGCGATTCATATATTCCGTATGTAATAGAAACATCAATTGGTGTTGACAGGATGTTTCTGCAGGTAATCTCCGCTGCATACCATGAGGAGGAATTAAAGAAAGAAGATGGCAGCTCTGATATCCGGATAGTGTTGAGGTTACCTTCGTTTCTTGCTCCTGTTAAACTGGCCGTTATGCCACTGGTGAAAAAAGACGGACTCCCGGATATTGCTGAGAAAATTGTACATGACCTGAAATTTGATTTTAACTGTCAGTACGATGAGAAAGACTCTATCGGAAGAAGATACAGACGACAGGATGCAATAGGCACTCCTTATTGTATAACCATTGATCACCAGACTCTTGAAGACAAGAGTGTTACGATCAGATATCGTGATACTATGGAACAGGAGAGAGTTAGTATTGAGCAATTAAAAGAAATAATCAAAGAAAAGGTATCTATACAGGGCTTACTAAAGAAGCTATAGGATGAACAAGGTTCTTATAATCACTTATTACTGGCCTCCAAGCGGTGGTGCCGGGGTACAACGATGGCTCAAATTCTCGAAATACCTTCCGGAATCTGGTTGGGAACCAATTATATTAACAGTCGATCCTGAATATGCTGCATACCCCGTTACTGATTTTTCGCTGAAAGGTGATTTGCCTCCTTCAGTAAAAGTTTACTCCACTCAGGCAACAAACTATTTCAGAATTTATAAGAAGGATAAATCGAGGATCCCTTCAGCAGGTTTTGCAAATAGTATAGATAATACATTCAAAGGGAAGATGCTTCGTTTCGTAAGAGGTAACTTTTTCCTTCCCGATCCGCGGAGAGGCTGGAACAAATATGCCATTAAAAAAGCCTGCGAGTTAATTGAATCAGAAGGGATCAGAAATGTTATTACAACAAGTCCGCCTCATTCGACCCAGCTTATCGGATTAAAGATCAAAAAGAAGTATCCCGGGATTAAGTGGATTGCAGATCTGCGTGACCCATGGACCGACATTTATTATTATGAACAGTTCTATCCGACATTTATTTCAAAAAGAATCGATTCGGGATTAGAAAAAAATGTTCTGACAAAAGCCGACAGGATAATAACTGTCGGGGCCTCTCTGAAAACTTCATTTTCATTAAAAGTTAAAGGGATAGCCGACAAGACAGAGGTAATAACAAATGGTTATGATGAGGATGATTTCGCCGGACTCACACCTTCATCCCCCGGCATATTTACAATTTCTTATACAGGTACTCTTTCTGATGCCTACCCGATTGATGGATTCATGTCTGCTCTAAATAAGTTCAAAGAAAGAGGAAATGGCTTTAAGTTAAAATTCATTGGAACTGTATCTCCAAAACAAAAAGAATTCATGTTATCTTCTGTTGATCAGTCAAATATTGAATTTATTGGTTCAGTTGACCACATAACTGCAATAAGATATATGATTGAATCATCTTTGTTGTTATTAATAATACCTGACCATAAAAGCAGCAAAAGCATAATAACAGGAAAACTGTTTGAATATATTGCATCAGGGAAACCGGTACTTTGTCTCGGCCCCGTTGATGGAGACGCAGCTACTATTTTAGAACTGTATGGTTTTGGTAAATGCTTTTCATATAGAGATATAAATAGTATCGAAAACTTCATTTTCTCGGCTATTTCAAATCCAGTTAATTTGCAATCAAAATCAATTGAATTATCACATAGAAATATTGTAAAAAAACTAGTATCTTTTCTGGGTTAAAACGCTGTATGACTAGCGGATATAAGACGATAAGAAATTTAATATTATTCGTATATAAATTAATGATATTTGACCATGGAATTAAATTTATTCGTTAAAAATTTCGCGGAGATTTTTGAAGAAACTGAGGCTGGCCTTTTTAAACCTTCAACAAAATTTCGTGATATTGAAGAGTGGAGTTCACTATTAGCACTATCTGTTATTGCCATGGTGGATGAAAAATATAATATAAGCCTTACTGGTGATGATATCAGGAAGTCGGTAACTATTGAGGATCTTTATAATGTTGTGAAAGAAAAAAAATAATG